>VFQN01000318.1_pt1 | contig 95465 bp, 74 predicted proteins | sample 3512371 | NCBI WGS metagenome assembly VFQN01 (sample SAMN10412370, study PRJNA504923) | tailings metagenome | isolation source: Replicate 2 from Balatoc abandoned mine | place: Philippines: Itogon, Benguet | collected 2017-08-28 | reverse complement strand
TTCCCCTTCCCCTCCGTGCCTTTGTGCCTCCGTGTGAGACCTCCCCCTTCATCCAACCCGGTAGCCAGGCGCAACGGGATCCCCGGATCGAGGTCGACTGCATTGCTCCGGCCTGACCGTGATCGGCGTCGCACCCCGTTCAAGGAACACCGCAGGCCAACCGGTCCGGTCGTAACGATCGATGATCCGCGATCCTCCCAGGTCATGGGTCCGATTCCGAAGCAGGAGTTCGGTCCTCCGGACCATGGCAGCCCCAGCCCCGGTCGAAGGGGCTCTAGTCCGCGCTTTCCTCCGTTTCGGGCGGGATGATCCTGTCGATCACTCCGTACTCCAACGCCTCCTGGGCCGTCAGGACGAACAGTTTTCCCGGAGGAAGCGGCAACCACGCCTCAGGGAGACGGGCGCGCCGACGCCAGAACCCGGTGTAGGTCTCCTGGGTCAGCTCAACGTATCTGGCCGGCGGTTTGCCCTTCACCTGCATCCCATGAATCACCAGCGCCGAATCATGATACGCCCGTCGCTCTCCAGTCCCGGCGGCCAGCAGCACCACTCCGGAGGAGTTGCAGTCACCAATCGCACAGGTGTTGATGCGCGACCGCATCCCCCGCATCACGCGCTCTATGGCGAAGGCCGCTTTCAGGTCTCCCCCCGGGGTCATGAGATAAAGTTCGATCGGGCGGTCGTCCCGGGCATCGAGGAACAACAACCGCCGAATCGTCGCCGCAGCCGTCGCTTCCGTGATGGTGCCTGCCACCATGACCCGCCTGTCATCCAGCATCGGATCTGCGAAGTCGATGGGCACCTCGGATTCCGCCGTCGGCGGCGGATGCACGAGGATCGTACAGCCCTGAAGCACGCTGGCCGCCATGATGGCAGCAAGCCACCGAACATGGATGTTTCCGAATGCATTCATACCGATTCATCGATTTCACCGCCGCGGCACACCCCGATCCGTGGATCGTCCGGGGTTCATCCTGCTCGCACGCGAGGCGAATCCCCTTCGCCTCGCCGACGATCGCGGCCCGCCAAGCCACGCTTCCATCTCCGCGCCTCCGTGCCTCCGTGAGCGGCACCGCCCCCATCCACCATCCATCCGTACAGCGCTGCTCCGTCGTGTCTTCATTCCGAAGCCGGCGGGACCGCCGCCACCCACACGACATCCATCAAACCCGGCGGGACGTACAACATCCGTGGGAACGCCTTCCGCTGCGCCGCCGCCAATCCCACCGGGACCACCATCCCCTCCTCCGACGCCTTCTCCGCCTTCTCGGCCCTCCCCACCCAACGCACCGCCGCCGCTGTGCCCGCTGAAACCCCGCCCCGGCACCGCACGATCACTTCCCACTCCTTCTTCCCGGCCTCCACCAGCCCGTTCTCCACCTGGAACCCGTCCGGAAGCCCCGTCGCCTCGATCCGGATCGGTCCGTCGTACCCCTTCCGTTCCACCGCCACCTTCCAGGCCACCTTCCCCTCGATCGGCACATGGATCCTGTCGGTTTCGGACCCGAGCCGATATCCCGGAGCCCCCGGCTCCACGCCGATGACATAACCCCGACCAACCCCCGCCCGATGCCCGGCCTCCGTGACCTCGACGTAGTGGACCCCCGCCCGCTCGAGGCGCGGCGTCAGCTCCGCGTCCCCATCCGGATCCCGGTCCCGATCGCTCCCCGTGCTCCTCGCCAGCACCCGTCCAGCCTCGTCCAGCACCCGCACCAGCGGATCCCCCGCCCAGCCCAGACCCCGGCTCCGCACCCGAACCGTCCACGCTCCCGCCCCGCCAGCCTCGAACCGGTACCAGTCCACGTCCCCTTCGCGGTCAAAGCCTCCCGCCAGCACCCGCCCCGACCGCAACGCCGTCGCCTGGCCCCTCCCGTCGTTCGGCTCGGCCTCACGCCCCACCACGCCCGCCACCCGGTGAACCCGAGGCATCAACACCACCCCGCCTTCAACCCCCGCCAGCAGCATCCGTCCCCACGCCGCATCCCCCTCCCCGCAACCCGCCTCGACCCGCGCCTCCCCGGTCCTCGACGACACCGCCGATTCCCACCCCACCCGGCTCGGCTGCCCCTCCAACCCGGCCACAACCCCCACCGCACCTTCCACCGCCACAACCCCCACCGGGAACGTCCCCAGCCGAAACCGGAACCGATGCGCCCGCCCGCCCCCATGCTCGGAATCCCGCACCTCGATCCGATACTCCCCGCTCGCAGGAGCCCGGAACTCCAGCGCCACATCCGATCCCAACCCCACTGTGTCGTGCGCATACGCCAACTCCCGTCCCGCCCCGTCCAACACCCGCAACACCGGGTCCGTCGGCGAACCCAACCGTTGCGCGACCACCTCCATCGACAGCGCCTGACCCGCGTTCATCCCCACCCGGAAGGTGCGCGAACCCCGGTCACGGAAGGTCCCGTCCACCGCCACCGGAGGTTCCAGCAACGCGCCTTCCGCCTCCCGGATGTCCACCGCCGCCAGGCCGTCCACCAGAACCCAGACCGGATTCGACACGCCGTTGGCCCCCACCAACCGCACCGCCTCGAGCCCCGCGGGGAACCCGGCCGGAACCGCCGCCGGAACCCGCGCCACTTCATCGCCGCAATCCCATCCCTCCGCATCCCGGCGCTCGAAGATCCCACCCCAGGAGGTCCAGATCGCCCGGACCGCGCCCAGCCCCTTGCCTCGAAGTGTCAGGACCGCCGGAACCCCGGGCCGCAGGGCAACCGGACTGTGTTCCGACAACTCCGGCGGCGCGCCCGGCACACCCGCATCGCCGGCCGCCGCCGCCGATGCCGCCGCCACGCCCACGGCCAGGCCGCCGGCCACGCCCAGCACCGAAAGAATCCGCCGCCTGAACCGGCCCATCCGCCGCCCGCCGCCGCCGGCCCCGTTCCGCTCCCTGACCGGTCCCGGTTGATTCACGCCAGGATCCCGGTGATCGGTTCGCCGGCCGCGATCGGCACCGGGCGGCTTCCCGGCATCATCACCTCCGACCTCGGATCGATGCCAAGCAGGTGGAACAGCGTGGCCGCGAGATCGTCCGGCCGCACCGGGTGGTCCGCCGGGTACATGCCCTCCTTGTCGGACGCACCGTGGACGTGGCCCTTCTTCACCCCCGCACCCGCGAAGAGCACGGTGTAGCAATGCGGCCAATGATCGCGGCTGACGTTGCCGTTGATCCGCGGCGTCCGGCCGAACTCGCCCATCCACAACACCAGCGTCTCCTTCAGCATGCCCCGCGACTCGAGGTCGTTCAGCAGCGTCGGCAGCGTCTGCTCGGTCATCGGGAAGTGGTACTTCTCCACGATCGGGAACATCCGGGTGTTGTTGAACCCGTGCGTGTCCCAGCCGCCGGAGGTCGTGCTCTGGCCGCCGATGGTGTCGGAGAAGTAGACGGTGACAAACCGCGCGCCGTGCTCGACCAACCGCCGGGCCAGAAGACAGCTCTGGCCGTAGGTGGTCCGCCCATACGCCTCCCGCAGGACCTCCGGCTCCCGGCTCAGATCGAACGCCCGCCGCAGCCGTTCCGAGCCCAGCATGTTCAGCGCACGGTCATAATACTGATCGAGGCCCCGCGCCGCCGCCGAAACCTCCAGCAGCCGCGATTGCCGATCGACCAGACGCTGGAGTTCGCGGCGAACCGCCAGACGCTCCGGCCCCACCCCGCTCGGCAGCGTCAGCTCCGGCAAGGCGAAATCCGCCGTGTTCGGATCCTGGGTGAAGAAGAACGGATCGTGGTCCTTGCCCAGGAAGCTGGCGTGCTGCCCCGGAGTGACCGACCCGTCGCGGATCACATGCGGATAGGCGACGTGCGTCGGCAGCTCAGGATCGCGCGGGAGAAACCGGTCCACCACACACCCGAAGCCGGGATACAGATCCAGCGAATCGCGCAACCGCTGGTCGTCGACCGCCGGCGCGTGGCCGGTGAGCGCGTAGTACCCCGCCGAGTTGTGGTTGTTCATGGTGTGGTGAACGCTCCGGATCAGCGTCACCCGGTCCATGATCCGCGCGGTGCGCTCCAGCCGTTCGCTCACCTGGATGCCGTCGGCGCTGGAGGCGATCGGGCGGTACGGACCCCGGATGCCCTCCGGCGCATCCGGCTTCATGTCGAACATGTCGAGATGACTCGGGCCCCCGTACTGAAACAGGAAGATCACCGACTTCACCCGCCCCGCGGGCGCGGCGGCCCGCCGCGCGGCGTCCTCGCCACGCAGCAGCCCGGGCAGACTCAGCCCAAGCAACCCAAGCCCCCCCACCTTCAGCGCGTGGCGCCGACTGAACCCGCAGGCGTCAAAACCGCGACAGGCGTACCGGGAGGAATCGGACTTCATGGGTTTCATCTCAGGGTCTCAACACGAACTCCTTGGCATTCACCAGCACCCACACGATGTCCTCCAACGCCGCCCGCCGGTCCCCGGACCCCTCCAGGTGCGCGGTCATCGCCCCGCGCTCCTCCGGGGACGGCCCCCGGCTCAACGCGGTCCAGTAGAGCTCCTCCACCACCGCCTCCGCCCCACGCTCCGATCCCGCCAGCGCGTCCAGCCGGTTCCCCGGCCGCCGCAACAGCTCGGTCAACGCCGGCCCGGTCATGAGCTGAAAGGTCTGGCCCAGCGTGGTCGTGCATGAACGCTCCTCCTCACTCGCCAGGAGCCGCTGCGGCTTGCCGAACACCGCCAGAAACCGTTCCCCGCTCCCCAGACCACGGCGACGCACATTCACCGCCTGCACGCCCGGAATCTGCCCGGCCCGGATCCCCTCCGGATACCCCTGGAACTCCAGGGGCGCGCCCACAACCTGACACAGCGCATCCAGCATGGCCTCCGCCCCCAGCCGCCGCGGCACGGCATACGCATAGTTCACCTCGTCACCCTCCGCGGTCGGGTCCGGCACCGAATCGGCCTGGTAAGCATGCGACCCCACGATCAGCCGCACCACCCGCCGCAGATCGAATCCGCTGTCCACGAACAACCCCGCCAGCGCATCGAGCAGCTCCGGGTGACTCGCCGGGTTCGTCGCCCGGAAGTCGTCCACCGGATCCACCAGCCCCCGGCCCATCAGGTGATACCAGATCCGGTTCACCTGCGTCCGCGCGAACCGTGGATTGTCCGGCGCGGTGAGCCATTCCGCCAGCGCCCCCAGACGGTCGCGCTCCCCGTCCACCGCCTCCCGCGCCCCGAGGAACCGCGGCGCCGCAACCCGCCCGCTGCCCGGGTGCCGCGCCTCCCCCTCGTCCGCGAAGTACACGATCTGCTCCCCGGTGAACCCGTGCTTGTCCAGCCCGTCGGGATACCGGTTCTCCAGCACCTTGTAGCTCACCCGCGCGAAGAACCCCGACCAGTCGTGGTAATCCGCCTGGGTCCAACGGTCGAAGGGATGGTTGTGACACTGCGCGCAGAGCAGCCGCGTGCCGAGAAACACCTGCGCCACGGTCTCCGCCCGCGACGGAACATCCCGCAGGCTCCGGTAGAAGTTCGCCGCGGGATTCTCATAGGTGCTCCCACGCGCGGTGATGAGCTCCCGCACAAACCGGTCCAGCGGCTTGCCCGCGGCGATGCTGTCCCGGATCCACCGGTGAAAGAGTTCCACCCCCTTCCGGTCCAGCGCCTTCTCCTCGTTCCTCAACAGGTCCGACCACTTCAACGCCCAGGTCTCCGCAAACTCCGGCCGACCCAGCATCGCCTCCACCGCCTTGCCACGCTTGTCCGCATCGCCGTCCGCCACAAACGCCCGGACCTCCTCCGCGGTCGGCAGAAGCCCCAGCAGGTCCAGGGACGCCCGCCGAAGAAACCGCGCGTCGTCCACCCGCGCCGACGGCCGGATCCGCAGCCGCCGCAGCTTCGCGAACACGTGCTCGTCCACCAGGTTCAGCGCCTCGTAGCCCGGCCACTCGTATCCCGGACGCTCCGGCACGAACGCCAGCCGCACCGGCGCCTGCCCGCCCAGATACCGCACCACCACCGTCACCTCCCCCGCCCGCGTCACCTCCACACGCCCCGACCCGTCCACCACCGCGTCCGCCACGGTCGGCTCGTACACCGCCAACCGCCCCACGTCCCGCACCGTCCCATCCGCAAACCGCGCGGTCACCCGGATCGGCACCGACGACGTCGGCGCCAGCACCACCGCCTCCCGCGGCTCCACGTCCAACCCCACCAGCCCCGGCGCCTCCGACCCGTCATCCAACCCCCCGCCCGCAATCCAGCCGCGCACCAACCGATACTCCAGCGAGTCCACCCCGAACCGCCGCCCGCCCTCGTGCGGAATCCGTCCCGTGGCCTTCAGCAGCACCAGGCTCTCGTCCGGTGCGTTCGGGTGAATCCGCCGCCCGAACAGCTCCCGCGTCAGCGCCCAGTGGTCCGCCCCGGGATCCTCCCCGCGCAGCGAGAGCTTGAACCCGCCCTTGCCGCTCGCATTCCCATGGCACGGCCCGGTGCTGCACCCCGCCTTCGCGAGCACCGCCATCACTTCGTTCCGAAAGGAAACCGTTTCAGCCCCGCGCGCCTCCCCAACCCCACCCCATGCCCAACCCGCCGCAACCGACGCCAGCGCCACCAGCGCCAGAACACCACGACCCCCACGCCCCGGCCCATGCCCATGCCCATGCCCAAACCTCGGCGACCTCGCCGGAGGCGGAAACGGGGACGTGAAAAGGGCACAGCCGTGCATGCGCGCTCGGAACGTTGCGGATTCGCCGCCCTTCTACCCGACCACGTCCAAGGGTGTAAATGCCCGATCCCGACCGAATCCCAACCCACCGCCCGACACCCACACCCCATCCGGCTCCGCCATCGCCCGCTTCGAGGCCTCCCGGCAGAACCCGCCCGCCCGGTGACCGGTCACCCGCGGTTCTGCCCCGCCCCACGGTGCAGGCCCCGGCGTTCGAGCTCGAAGTGATAGATCGCCACCACCACCAGCGAATGCCGGATGCCACCCTCCGCCACCAGCGCCGGCAATTGATCCACCGGCACCAGCCGCGTCCGAATGTCCTCCCCCGGATCGAACGCCACCACGCCCGCAGGCTCGCAGTCCTCGATCAGCACGGTGTGACAGGTGTTGCTCTGGATCGCCGGATTCGGCGCGATGGTCCCCACCACCCTCGCGTTCCTCCCCCGGTAACCCGTCTCCTCCTCCAACTCCCGGATCGCCGTCGCCACCGGCGAGGCGTCGCCCGGATCCATCACCCCGCCCGGCACCTCGAGATCGATCGTCGCCGTCCCCTGCCGGAATTGCTCCACCATCACCACCCGCCCGTCCGCGGTCAGGGCCACCACATTCACCCAGTCCGGACAGTCCAACACCACGAACTCATGCTCCCGCCCCGTCCGCGGCGACTCCCGCCAGTTCCGGCGCATGCGGAAGATCCGAAAATCCCCCACCACCTCGGTGCGCTTCAGGGGCCAGGGCCTTATCTCGCCGTTCCGAATGCTCATGCGCTGCCGCCCAGTCAACGGCCCCCGCCAGCTTCACGCAAGGTTCACGAGGCGGAATGTCCCCCGCTCGCCGCACCCCAGGGACCCCACCGACGGCGCCCGCGCCGCGGCGAACCCAGGGGACCGGGCAGGCACGAGAACCCCGTGCCGAAAATTCGCTTGTCTCACCCCGCCCTCCCCAAACCATGGAGCCACGGCGCGTTCCAGCCAACCCGCCCCCGCACCATCGCACCATGCTCGCCAAACGCGTCATCCCCTGCCTCGACGTCCACGCCGGCCAAGTCACTCGCGGCCAGCAGTTCGGACGCGCCGAATCCGGCGGCCTCCGCAACGTCGGCGACCCCGTCGAACTGGCGGTCCGCTACAACAACCAGGGCGCCGACGAACTGGTCTTCTACGACATCACCGCCTCCGCCCACGGCCGCACCACCATGGTCGCGGTCATCGAACGCGTCGCCGAACAATGCTTCATGCCCCTCACCGTCGGCGGCGGCATCCGCACCGTCGACGACATGTGGACGATGCTCCGCGCCGGCGCCGACAAGATCAGCATCAACTCCTCCGCCATCCAGAACCCCGACCTCATCCGCGCCGGCGCCCTCAAGTTCGGCAGCCAGTGCATCGTCGTGTCCATCGACACCAAACGCACCGCCCCGGACCGCTGGGAGGTCTTCCTCAAGGGCGGCCGCGAAGCCGCCAACCTCGAGGCCGTCGCCTGGGCCCGGCGCGCCTGCGAACTGGGCGCCGGCGAAATCGTCCTCAACAGCATCGACGGCGACGGCATGAAGAACGGCTACGACCTCGAAATCACCCGCCGCGTCGCCGAAGCCGTCTCCGTCCCCGTCGTCGCCAGCGGCGGCGCCGGCAACGTCGAACACATGGCCGAGGTCCTGCTCACCGCCAAGGCCGACGCCGCCCTCGCCGCCGGCATCTTCCACAGCGGCGAATTCACCGTCGCCCAGGCCAAGGCCTGCATGGCCGCCCGCGGCATCCCCGTCCGCCCCCATATCCCCATCCCCGATTCCTTCGCCTGACCCGCACCCCTCCGTCCCGCGAAATGCCTCGATGATGCCATTCGAAGAATCGATTGGCTTCATTCCCCGCGCCCGGGCATCCATGCACCCATGAACCCGCCGGAACCACCCCCGGTCCCCCCGACGCCACCCCCCGCCAATACCCCGCCTCCCCCGCCTCCCCGCCCCGCTCCCATCGCCACCGCCTCCTCCGTCGTCGCCATCCTCATCGCCCCCGGCGCCCTCTGCCTCATCACCGGCCTGCTCGCCGGACGCAGCAACCAACCCATCGTCCCCATCCTCATCCTCCTCTTCTCCACCGTCGGCAGCATCGTCGCCGGCATCGTCGCCGGCATCCGCACCGCCCGCGCCTTCGCCCACAACCGCCCCGCCTCCCCTCTCGCCATGGCCGGCTTCTCCGTCCTCCTCATCGCCGCCGCCGGCATCATCTCCGTCGGCGGCTGCTTCTTCGGCCTGATCGGCTCCACCGACTTCCGCTGACACACCCCAGCACCCCCGCCGCCATGAACCCCGGGAACCCAAACCCGACCCTCCCCCTTCCCCCGCGCCTTCCCCCCATCCCGCCGGGCTCCGTTCTCAAACACACCACCAGCCGCTGCCCCGCCTGCCACCGCCCCTGCCCCGCCGAAGTCATCCGCGAAGGGCCCCCACCCGGCCGCGTCATCCTCCGCCGCTCCTGCCCCGATCACGGCTCCTTCACCGCCACCCTCGCCTCCGACGCCCGCTTCTACTGGCTCGCCAAAGGCCACCCCGACAACGCCCGGTGCGGCTGCAACCCCACCCCGGACACCGCCTGCCGCGCCAGCGACAACGCCCCGGACGGAACCCTCGGCCGCAACGCCGCCGCCCGCCCCGACGCCCCGTTCGAACGCCTCGCCACCTGCCTCGCCCTCATCGAGGTCACCGACTCCTGCAACCTCGCCTGCCCCACCTGCTACGCGGATTCCCCCGTCGGAACCCCCGCCACCCTCCGCGCCCCTTCCCTCGAAAACCTCCAGTCCCGCATCGATGGCGTCATCCAACGCAAGGGCCGCATCGAAATCCTCCAACTATCCGGCGGCGAACCCACCCTCCACCCACGCTTCCTCGACCTGCTCGCCTGGACCCTCGATCACCCGCGCATCGACTACGTCCTCATCAACACCAACGGCGTCCGCATCGCCCGCGACGACGCCTTCCTCGACGGCCTCCGCCAACACCACCGCCCCGGCAAACTCCAGCTCTACCTCCAGTTCGACGGCCCCCACCCACCCGGACAACGTGAACTGCGCGGCACCGACCTCCGCGCCGTCCGCGAACAAACCCTCCGCCGCTGCGCCGATATCCCCATCCCCATCCCCGTCACCCTCGCCATGACGGTCACCCGCACCAACCTCCCCCAGGCCTGGGACACCATCGCCTTCGGCCTCCGCCACCCCAACGTCCGCGGCGTCAGCTTCCAACCCGCCTTCACCAGCGGCCGCAACCCAGCCTCCCCAACCCACCCCCGCAACCCCGACCACCGCCCCGACCGCCCCGACCCCGCGGAGATCATCCTCGCCGCCGTCGCCGCCTCCAACGGCCTCCTGTCCGTCGAGGACTTCACCCCGCTGCCGTGCGGCGATCCCAACTGCGCCATCATCGGCTACCTCCTGCGCTTCGGTGACACCGTGCGGTCCATCCGTGAGTTCGTCGACTTCCGCCAGGTCCAGGGCTTCCTCCGCGACAAGGTGCGCTACCAGCCCGAGGACCTCGCACGCTGCGGCTGCGAATCCGAACCGCTCGGGGACCTGCTCAAACGCTTCGAGTGCGACGCCTCCCACACCTTCCGCATCTTCATCAAGCCCTTCATGGACGCCTGGACCTGGGACCAGGATCGGATCGACCGTTGCTGCACCCACGTGATCCGCCCGGACGGCAGGCTCGACTCCTTCTGCCGCTATTACTCCGGGTTCCCCGACACCCGGGCCGGTGCCCCCGTCTGATCACCGGATGCACGGCACCACCTATTCCGCCTGGATGCTGGGAGCCATCGTGCTCTCCGGCTGGTACTGGTTCCGAACCGCCCGCCGCGACCCGCGCCTTCCCTGGATCTTCATCGGCGGCCTGGTCGGCGCCTTCATCGGCGCCAAACTGGTCTACCTGCTCGCCGAAGGCTGGCGGGACCTCGCCCTCCCCGACACCGCCCGCCGCTGGGCCACCGGCAAGACCATCCTCGGCGGACTGCTCCTGGGTTACGCAGGCGTCGAATGGACCAAGCGCGCGCTCGGCTATCGCGAGACCACCGGGGACCGCTTCGCCATCGTCGTGCCCGCCGGACTCTTCCTGGGCCGCCTCGGCTGCCTCGGCCACGGCTGTTGCCTGGGCTCCCCCTGCGAGGCCTCCGCGTGGTTCGCCCGCACCGGCCCCGACGGCATCCCCCGCTGGCCGGTGGTGCCTGCCGAACTGGCCTTCCACGCCCTCGCCGCCACCACCGCCCTCGCCCTCGCCCTCTCCCGCACCCGCCTCCTCCAGGGCCAACGCTTCCACGCCTACCTCGTCGCCTACGGCCTCTTCCGCTTCACCACCGAGTTTCTCCGCGAAACCCCCCGCATGGCCGGGCCCTTCACCGGCTATCACCTCGCCGCCCTCGCCCTCCTCACCCTCGGCATCGTCCGCGCCCTCCAACGACACCGGTCCCGCCCCGCCACACCCACCCCCCGCTGACCCCGGCCAACGTTGGCCTTTACTTCATTCCCGCGTTCCCCGGAGGGTAACGCGCCTGGATGCAAGATCTCGCCAGGTTGTTGAGATTCGTGTGGCCCTACATCCGCGGCCACATGCCGCGATTCAGCACGGGCATCGTGCTGGCCATCCTCTTCGGCATCACCAACGGCCTCCTCCTCTGGGCCATCAACACCCTCCTCAATCGCATGTCCCCAGGCGTCCCAACCGACGCCGCCACCACCGCAACCGCCCTCGCCCAGGGCACCCTCGCGGAATGGAAATCCACCCTCCACGCCGCCTCCGAACGCTACCTCGACCCCTGGCTCCCCCGCGCCGGCCGCCCCCTCGACACCCGCCAGATGGCCGGTGGCATCCTCCTCTTCCCCCTCCTCGCCGCCCTCCGCGGCTTCCTCGGCTACGCCAGCTCCTACTGCCTCGCCTGGGTCAGCGAACGCGTCATCAATGACCTCCGCGTCAACGTCCTCCGCAAACTGACCTCCCTCTCCCTCGACTACTTCAACAACGCCACCATCGGCGACCTCATCACCCGGGTGAATGGCGACACCGCCATGCTCCAACGCTGCCTCAACGTCGGCCTCTCCGACGCCTTCAAGGAACCGGTCACCATCCTCGGCATCCTCCTCGGCCTCTTCCTCATCGACTGGCAGCTCACCCTCCTCACCATGGTCTTCTTCCCCCTCGTCATCCTCCCCGTCATCGTCCTCGGCAAAAAAGTCCGGCGCTCCGCCCGCGCCGGCGTCAAAACCTCCGTCGTCCAGGCCAGCCTCATCGTCGAAACCCTCTCCGGCATCCGCGCGGTCAAAGCCTTCAACCTCGAAAACCGCATGGTCGATCGCTTCCGAAAGCTGTCCCTCCAGCTCTTCGGCTCCTCCATGCGCATCACCCGCGCCAAGGAAATCGCCAACCCCATCGTCGAAACCGTCGGCTCCCTCGGCTTCGGCGTGCTCGTCGTCATCGTCGCCATCCGCGGCGCCCGCCTCGAGGACATGATCAGCCTCCTCGCCGGCGTCGCCTTCATCTACACCCCCATCCGAAAACTGACCGGCATCCACAACCTCCTCGAACAAACCCACGCCGGCGTCGAACGACTCATGCAGGTGCTCGCCGAACAACCCTCCGTCCGCGAACCCTCCCACCCCTCGCCCATCCCCCGCTTCGAACACGAACTCCGCATCGACAACCTCTCCTTCTCCTACGGCCACCGCGACGTCCTCCACAACGTCTCCCTCCGCATCCCCCGCGGCTCCAAACTCGGTATCGCCGGCGAAAGCGGCTCCGGCAAAAGCACCCTCGTCAACCTCCTCTTCCGCTTCTACGACCCCACCCAGGGCGCCATCCACATCGATCACCTCGACCTCCGCAACACCTCCCTCTCCGACCTCCGCAACCTCATGGCCCTCGTCAGCCAGGAGATCGTCCTCTTCGACATGACCGTCGCCGAAAACATCGCCTGCGGCCGCCTGGACGCCTCCCAGGCCGATATCGAAGCCGCCGCACGCGCCGCGTTCGCCGACGACTTCATCCGACGCATGCCCGAGGGCTACCAAACCCGCGTCACCGAACGCGGCGCCAACCTCTCCGGCGGCCAACGCCAACGCCTCGCCATCGCCCGCGCCTTCGTCCGCAATGCCCCCATCCTCGTCCTCGACGAAGCCACCGCCGCCCTCGACGCCAAATCCCAGGCCGAAGTCCAGGCCGCCATCGAACGCCTCACCGAGAATCGCACCGTCATCTGCGTCGCCCACCAGCTCGCCACCCTCCGCTCCATGGACCAGATCGTCGTCCTCGACTCCGGACGCATCGCCGAACAGGGCTCCTTCGACGAACTGCTCCTCAGGGGCGGCCTCTTCACCGACATGGCCCGACGCCAGGGCCTCGTCCCCCCGCACCCACGCCCCACCCCCGCAGGTTGACCCGCCCCAACACCCCCCGCCATAATCCCCGCCCCACTCCCCCCTCCGCCCCCCGTATGAACCCGGACCCCTCCCCGGCCCCGCCGTCGAGTCCGAACCCCACCCTCCCGGTCAGCGCCTTCATCATCTGCCAGGACGAGGAAAAGGTCCTCGCCAACTGCATCCGCAGCCTCCACCAGTGCCGCGAGATCGTCATCGTCGACTCCGGCTCCCGCGACGGCACCCCCGCCCTCGTCCGCCGCTTCCAGGATGCCGGCTGGCCCATCCGCTTCATGCACCAGGCCTGGCTCGGCTACGCCGGCCAGAAACAGTTCGCCCTCGAACAAACCTCCCTCCCCTGGTGCCTCAACATCGACGCCGATGAACGCCTCGACGCCGAGTTCCGCGCCATCCTCCCCAAACTCCTCGACGCCCCACCCGAGGTCCACGCCTGGTCCATCCACCGCCGCCCCTACCTCGTCGGCCGCGGCTACGCCCCCCCGGGCGTCGTCGAACGCGCCATCCTCCGCCTCGTCCGCCGCGGCCACGGCCAGTACGACATGCGCCTCAAGGTCCACGAGGGCATCGTCGTCAAAGGCCAGGTCCGCACCGCACCCCGCGGCAGCCTCCTCCATTACACCCCCCTCCCCATCGAACCCCAGCTCCTCAAACAGAACAAATACTCCACCCTCAAATGCCAGCAGTGGCTCGAATCCGGCAAGGGACCCCGCAAAATCCGCCTCGTCTTCAACCCCGCCGTCTACTTCCTCCGCCTCTACTTCCACCACCGCCTCGTCCGCTGCGGCTTCCCCGGCTTCATCCAGGCCATGACCGGCGCCGTCTACTCCTTCCTCACCGAAGCCAAGATCTACCAGGCCTTCGCCCAACGCGCCCACCCCGATGTCGATGACTGGGACGCCGATTCCCTCCCAGGCCTGCCCCCAGTCCCACCCTCCCCACCCCCGCCGCCGTCCCCGTCCCCGTCCCCGACCTCGACTCCATGAAGGTCATCCACCTCCACTTCGGAAAGGACGGAGGCGCCGAACGCTTCTTCGTCCACCTCCTCGGCGCCCTCGCCGCCCGCAACGTCCGCCAAACCGCCTTCATCCGCCCCGGCCGCCGCTGGCGCCCCTCCATCGACCCCCGCGTCCAAATCGTCGAAGGCACCTTCCAGCGCATCTCCATCAGCCGCTTCTTCCTCGCCGCCAAACTCCGCCGGCTCATGCGCCAGGACCCGCCCGACGTCCTCATGGCCTGGATGCCCCGCGCCAGCCGCTTCATGCCCCGCTGGTCCGGCGGTCTCCGCGTCGCCCGCCTCGGCGATTACCCCCCGCGCCTCGATTACTTCCGCGAAATCGACACCCTCGTCTGCAACACCCCCGGCATCGCCCAGCACGTCGTCAAACTGGGCTGGACCCGCCCCGTCCACGTCATCTCCAACTTCACCCCCACCCGCATCGCACCCCCCATCGACCGACACCTCCTCAACACCCCGCCCAACGCCTTCGTCGTCGTCGCCGTCGGCCGCTTCGTCCGCCGCAAAGGCTTCCACACCCTCATCGACGCCCTCCCCCACTGCCCCGACACCATCCTCTGGATCGTCGGCGACGGCGAGGAACGCGAGAACCTCCAGGCCCAGGCCGCCACCCTCGGCGTCCTCGACCGCATCCGCTGGACCGGCTGGCAAAACGATGCCCTCCCCTACATCGCCGCCGCCGACGCCTTCGCCATGCCCTCCCTCCACGAACCCCTCGGCAATGTCATCCTCGAAGCCTGGGCCGCCGGCAAACCCGTCGTCTCCAGCCTCTCCGAAGGCCCGTCCTGGATGATGCGCGACGGCGTCGACGGCCTCCTCCATCCCATCGGCGACACCCCAGCCCTCGCCGCCGCCCTCCAACGCCTCCGCCTCGACCCCCAGCTCCGCACCTCCCTCGCCACCGGCGGCCGCGCCACCCTCGACGCCCGATTCTCCGAGGAAAGCATCGCCTCCGCCTACCTCCGCCTCTTCCAAGGCCATCCCCCCGAATCCCCATGACCCCATGAACCGCCTCCTCCGCAACCTCCGCAAAGCCCTCCGCCGCCTCGCCAACCCCGCCACCATCTCCATCGACGGCATCACCATCGCCACCCACCCCTCCCTCGTCTCCCGCCAGGTCCGCAACGGCTTGTTCAAGGAAACCTACGAGGAACCCGAACGCATCCTCGCCCGCCAGTTCCTCCGCCCCTCCGATCGCATCCTCGAAATCGGCGGCGGCATCGGCCTCGTCAGCCTCACCTGCGCCCGCATCTGCGGACCCCACAACGTCCTCACCTACGAGGCCAACCCCGCCATGGAGAAGGTCATCCGCCACAACTTCCAACTCAACGGCCTCCAACCCAACCTCCGCCCCCGCCTCGTCACCGCCCACGGCCAGGACGTCACCTTCTTCGTCAACGACAACATCATGTCCTCCAGTTGCTACGACCGGAACATGGGCACCCCCACCACCCTCCCCTCCGACGCCCTCGACACCGTCATCGCCGAGTGGAAGCCGTCCGCCCTCGTCATGGACGTCGAAGGCGCCGAGATCGACATGCTCGGCACCTCCAACCTCGACGGCATCCGCACCGTCATCCTCGAAATCCACCCCCACATCGTCGGCGAGGACAAAACCCACGCGATGCTCGATCGCCTCCGCCAACTCGGCCTCGCCGAAACCCGGCGCATCCAGAAATCCGTCGCCCTCCTCCGCACACCCTGATCCCAACCACCCCCCACCACCCCACCGCCCCGGCACCCAAACCACTCCACCACCCGGGATCCCACAACCCTCCCCCCCCGCGCGCCGGAGGCGCCGCAAACCAAGCCGCGGAGCGGCGCCAGAACCGTTGCCCACGGCGCGAGCCGTGGGTTCCCGGACCGTAACGACGAACGAGCCCCGGAGGGGCGGTCAGAACCCCACCGCCCCGGCACCCAACCACCCCCCACCCGGGATCCCACATCCCTCCCCCCCCGCGCGCCGGAGGCGCCGCAAACCAAGCCGCGGAGCGGCGCCAGAACCGTTGCCCACGGCGCGAGCCGTGGGTTCACTCACCCCTCAGGTCCGACCGCCGCCGAACGCCCAGCCCGAAGTAGACGGTGTTGATCGCCTCGGCCTCGGCCTCCAGCGAGAACCGCTCCCCAACGTGCCGCCGCGCGGCCTCACCCATCCGCGCCAAACGACCCGGCTCCTCCAAGAGACCCCCCACCGCCCCGGCCATCGCCCCCACATCCCCAGGCGGGATGATCTCCCCCGTCTCCCCAACCACCACCAGCTCCGGAAACGCACCCACCGAGGTCGCCACCACCGGCACCCCCGCCGCCATCGCCTCCAGGGGCGTCACCCCAAACCCCTCCCACCGCTGCGGCGCCACAAACAGATCCAGCGCCGCGTACCAGTCCGGTGTCTCCGATGGCGCCACTTCCTCCGGGAAAAAGAACCGCCCCTCCATCCCCGCCTCCCTCACCCGCTCCCGGAGCCCCGCGAGATACCCCGCGTCCCCTCCCACCGCACGCCCCAACACCACCGCCCCCACGTCCCCACGCTCCCCCATCACCCGAATCATCGCGTCCACGAACACATCCGTCCCCTTCTGATGCCGGATCCGCCCAAAACAGCCCACCAGCACCAAACCCTCCGGCAACCCCAACCCCCGACGCACCCCGTCCCGGTCCGCAGCCGGACGGAATTGCCCGGTGTCGATCCCATGCCGAACCACCGTCGACGCCCGCCTCAGATAGGTCGCCGTCCGACCCGAGGTCGAGATCACCGCGTCCATCCGTCCGATCAGGAACCGGCTCCACCCGGTGTGATGCCGCTGGGACGCCGAGGTGAAAACCAGCCGCAAGGGCATCCGGAACAGGTCCCGCATCACCACCCCCGCGAGCATCTCCACGTTCCGCCGCGCGTGCCATACCCGCTCTCCCCCACCCGACGGCCGGAACCAGAGCCGCGGCAGATCCCGAAAACGCACCCTCGGCACACGCGCCGCGAGCTTCGGTCCCAACGCCCCGATCCGTACCCACCGCCCCTGCACCGGCACAACCCGCTCCAGGGTCGAGGTCACCCCCGAAAGCCGCCATTTGAAGTTCGGCGCGATGACATCGACCTCCCCGACGTCGAGATACACCGGCCCTGCCCCGACACCTCCATCCCCAGATCCACCCCCCGCGGCGTCCGTCCGGTTGCCCGCCTTCATGACCTCATTCCCGCCAGTGCTCCCTCACCCAGCCGCACGGACGCACAAACAGCTTCAGATGCCGCCACCAGCCGTGCCGCCGCGCCTTCGGGTCCCACGCCCGTCTCACATGCGCCCAAACGCCCTCGTACGGCGGGGAATACGGACTCCACCGGCCGTCGATCACATCCCCGGGATTCGGCCCGCCCGCGAACGTCACGATCCGCGCCTCCTTCGGCAACCGCGCCTCCCGCAGATACCGCATCGGCAACGCCCCGAGACAATGAATCCGGAAATGCCGCGTCCACGCCGACGGCCAGAACTTCAGCCGCGCACCGATGGTGTCGGTGACGAAATGCTGCTCGTAGTGGAAGCGGTCGGCCATGCCCTGCGGATCGGCTTCGAAGCGCTTCAGGACCTGCCCGTTGCCACCCAGGGGAAAACGGAAGACCGAGGTCTGACCCAGCCGCCGCAACGGCCTCGCCCAGTTCCTCGCCAGGATGACGTCGTCCGGCGAACCGTGGCTGAAATAGGGGTCGAGATTGCCGGTGATCACCGAATCGAGGTCGATGAACAGCGCCGGACCGCTCAACCCGTACAGGTCCTCGTTCCAGAGCGTCACCTTGCGCCATTGCCCGCGGGTCCGCACCGGATGCGCACACTTGAGCTCCGGCATCGGAAAACAGGTCACCTCCGGCCGGATGCCCGCCGTGTCGTCGGTGAAGCAATACACGCGGAACGGCGGGGTGATGTTCCGCGAGACCATCCCGTACAGGCGGTTCACATACTCCGTCCCGTACTTCGTCCCCCACTTCGCGCAGATGACCTGCTTGCAGTCCATCGCCGGAAACCCTCGCCAACCCGCCCCGCGAAATCGACCCCAGACTTGGACCCCCTCCTCCCGCCCGCGCCCGGACTCCCGCCCCTGCACCCGTCCGATGACTCGACGGGGCCCCCTTTCAATCTTCCGACGGGCTCGGAGGCGGCATTGCCACTCCCTCGCGGCCCTCTATAATGCAGGCGGTCCGCTTCACGCGGACTTCGCCCGTTTATGGAGCTTATCAAGGTCATCGTCATCCTCCTGGAGGTCCTCGTTTTCTTCAACCTGATGATCGTGGTCCATGAACTGGGACACTTCCTCGCCGCGCGCTGGCGTGGGCTCGTGGTGGAGCGCTTCGGCATCTGGTTCGGCAAACCCATCTGGCAGAAGAAGATCAACGGCGTCTGGTACAGTTGGGGCTCCATCCCCTTCGGCGGCTTCGTCGCCCTCCCCCAACTCGCCCCCATGGAAGCCGTCGAAGGCCGCTCCGAGATCGACCGCGCCCAGCTACCCCCCATCTCGCCCCTCGACAAAATCATCGTGGCCGCCGCCGGCCCCATCTTCAGCCTCGGCCTCGCCGCAGTCTTCGCCGTCGTCGTCTGGTGGATCGGCCGCCCGGTTTCCGAGGCCGAAGCCACCACCACCATCGGCTACGTCCTCCCCAATTCACCCGCCGAAAAAGCCGGCCTCCGTCCCGGGGACCGCATCCTCGCCATCGACGACCAGCCGGTCTCCCGCTGGGGCGGCATCAGCGCCGATAGCGTCACCTGGCGCATCGTCCGCAGCGAAGGCGACACCCTCCGCGTCCGCTACGAACGCGACGGGCAGACCGCCGAAACCACCGCCAGCCCGGCCATCCCCGAACGCCGCGCCTGGCAACGCCGCGCCACCCGCCAGCTCCAGATGATGGCCGCCGAAACCCCCATGGTCGGCCGCGTCACCCCCAACAGCCCCGCCGCCACCGCCGGCCTCCAACCCAACGACCTCATCACCCACGTCAACGGCACCCGCCTCTACAGCCCCCTCGGGATCTCCGAGTTCGCCCGCAAAAACCCCGATACCGAGCTGCGCCTCACCGTCCAACGCGGCAACCAAACCCTCGAACTGCCCTTCCAACCCCGCGGCGCCGTCGTCGCCAATGTCATCCCGGACAGCCCCGCCGCCGCCGGCGGCTTCCTCCCCGGCGACCGCGTCGTCGCCATCGACGGCCAGCGCTACCGCGTCGCCGAAGAGTTCAGCCAACACATCCAACGCGCCGGCACCCGCGAACTGGCCTTCACCCTCGACCGCAACGGCAACACCGTCGAAGCCCGCGTCACCCCGGCCGTCCCCGTCGGGGATTCCTCACCCCGCATCGGCGTCCAGTGGGAAACCGACATGGGCATCGTCTACGACGAGTTCGGCAAGTTCCACGTCGTCCACCCAGGCCCCGTCGAACAGCTCCGCCTCTCCTTCCTCGCCATCGTCAACACCTTCGACGCCCTCCTCTCCAAGAAGTCCGACATCAAACTCCAACACATGTCCGGACCGGTCCAAATCGTCCGCGTCTACTACATCCTCTTCGAAAACGAACAGGGCTGGCGCCAGGCGCTCTGGTTCAGCGTCATCCTCAACGTCAACCTCGGCCTCCTCAACCTCCTCCCCATCCCCATCCTCGACGGCGGCCATATCGTCCTCGCCCTCATCGAGTGGATCCGCCGCCGCCCCCTCAACGGCCGAATCCTCGCCTACGTCCAATACGCCTTCGCCAGCCTCGTCATCGGCTTCATGCTCTACGTGACCTTCTTCGACGCCCAGGACCTCATCACCCGCAACCAGGAACCGGTCATGCGCTTCGAATCCCAACCCGCCACCAACAAGTAGTAGCCGGCAATCCCCTCCACCCCCTCCACAACCCCGGCCCTCCACCCCCCGCCGCGCCACCCCCCCACCAGGCCCGCATGCGCTACTGCCCCTCCCCCTACCGCTTCCAACGCCGGCTCTCCCGCGAAGTCGTCGTCGGCAACCCCGCCCAGGGCGGCGTCATCATCGGCGGCCACCACCCCGTGGTCGTCCAGTCCATGATCACCTGCGACACCATGGACACCGCCGCCTGCGTCCGCGAAACCCTCGAACTGGTCCGCGGCGGCTGCCAGATCGTCCGCATCACCGCCCCCACGGTGAAGGACGCCGCCAACCTCAGAAACATCGTCGCCGATCTCCGCGCCCGCGATTGCCACGTCCCCATCGTCGCCGACATCCACTTCAAACCGGAGGCCGCCATGGAGGCCGTCCAGTGGGTCGAGAAAATCCGCGTCAACCCGGGGAACTACGCCGACAAAAAGAAGTTCGCGGTCAAGGAGTACACCGACGAAGCCTACGCCGCCGAAGTGGCCCGCATGGAGGAGGCCTTCACCCCGCTCGTCCGTGAATGCCTCCGCCTCGGCCGCGCCCTGCGCATCGGCACCAACCACGGCTCCCTCAGCGACCGCATCATGAACCGCTGGGGTGATTCCCCCGCCGGCATGGTCGAAAGCGCCCTCGAGTTCGCCCGCGTCTGCCGCCGACTCGACTTCCACAACTTCGTGTTCTCGATGAAGGCCTCCAACCCCAAGGTCATGATCGAGTGCTACCGCCTCCTCGTCGCCCGCCTCGACGAACTGGGCCCCGACTGGAACTACCCCATCCACCTCGGCGTCACCGAAGCCGGCGAGGGCGAGGACGGCCGCATCAAGTCCGCCATCGGCATCGGCTCCCTCCTCTGCGACGGCCTCGGCGACACCATACGCGTCAGCCTCACCGAGGACAGCCCCCGCGAAATCCCCGTCTGCCGCGATCTCCTCGCCCAGATCCCCACACTCACCTCCGCCACACCCACCCAGCACCCCGCCTCCCCGCCCTTCGACCCCTTCACCTACACCCGCCGCCCCTCCACCCCCTCCGACCTCGCCCAGGGCATCAGCGGCGGCGGCGAAAACGTCGTCCGCGTCGTGGTCACCCGCGCCACCTGGGACAAGATCGCCCCCAAAATCCCCGCCAAGGCCGACGTCCGCCCCGAGGCCGTCTACGAGGACCTCAACGTCCAGGAGGTCGACCCACGCGAGGATTTCACCGTCGCCTGCGACACCCAGTGGATCACCGTCCGCGACGACCTCCCCCTTCCGGCCATCACCGCCTTCCGCTGGCTCGCCGAACGCCTCCGACAGCTCGGACGCCGCAACCCCATCCTGCTCAAGGACTGCCTCGCGTTCGACGCCACCCCGCCCACCCCCGACACCGCCCTGCTCCGCGCCTCCGTGGTCCTCGGCTCCCTGCTCGCCGACGGCATCGGCGACGCCATCCTCATCCGCGGCGAGTCCGGCGCCGGCCAATCCCTGCGCCTCGCCTACAATATCCTCCAGGCCGCCGGCTGCCGAAGCTTCAAGACCGACTACGTCGCCTGCCCCAGCTGCGGTCGCACCCTCTTCAACCTCCAAACCGTCACCGCCCGCATCAAGGCCCGGACCGATCACCTCAAAGGGGTCAAGATCGCCATCATGGGCTGCATCGTGAACGGCCCCGGCGAAATGGCCGACGCCGACTTCGGCTACGTCGGCGGCGCCCCCGGCAAGATCAACCTCTACGTCGGCAAAACCGCCGTGAAGTTCAACATCCCCGAAACCGAGGCCGTCGACCGCCTGGTCGACCTGATCCGGGAACACGGCAAATGGGTCGATCCCGACCCCGCCACCCCCGCCACGGTCACGGCCTAAGAGCCCGTCTGAAAATTGGAAGGGGGCCTGCGACGAGGGATTTTGGGCTGGGCCAAGGCGGCGAGGTCGGTGCATCCCCGCAGCGGGCTGTAACGGCCGAGCCAACACAGGCCCAGCCCAAAAGAACCGTCGCCCGAAGGGTTTTCGAGGAAAAGGCCGGCTGGCTTCGTTGCTCCTCGGTCACAGACCTCTGGCGGGTATGCTCCCTCGTCGCGCCTCGCCATCCGGCCTTTTCCTCGAAAACAGGACCCCTTCGAATTTTCAGACGGGCTCTGAGTCGGCACCACCCTCCGGCGTCCGGCACCCCGGAACGACTTCGCCGCGCCAACAAACAAGGGAACGGCCGGGTTCGGATCCCGGCCGTTCGTTGCTCGTGCCGACCTTCAACCCGCCGCCACCGCTCAGTCGGTGACGGCAATCTGGCGCGGTTTCACCTGCTCGCGCCGGGCCAGATGGAGCGTCAGCACACCACTCTCCACCCGCGCCGTGATCCTGTCGGTGTCGATCTCAGGATCGAGTTCGAACACCCGCCGGTAATCCCCGTCCGCCGATTCACGGTAATGCACCGTCTCCGGCGTCGAACCGCTCCGCCGACCCAGCAGGGTCAGCTCGTTCTGATCCAGATAGATCTCGAGCCCCTCCTTGCTCACCCCGGGCATGTCCGCCTCCAGGGTGTACCCGTCCGGGGTCTCGTAGATGTTCACCGCGGGAAGCAGGTAGCTCACCCGCTCGCCCCGAACCTCGTTCTTCGCCTCGCAAACACTCGTGTTGTTCATGGCTTCTCCGGTTGTCGCAGGTTCTTGATGAATGCTCCCAGGGGTTCCCACCTCACTCCGCACCCACCAGGATCTGCTTCGGCCGGGCCTCGGCCGCGATCGGAAGGGTCACCGTCAGGATCCCGTCCTTGTACGACGCCCGAACCTGGTCACCCTGCACCGCCTTCGGCAGAACCACCGACCTCTGGAACCGGCCCTCGAACCGCTCGGTCCGATAACCGGTCGCCTTCTGCCGCTTCTCCTCGAACTTCCGCTCGCCCGAGATCGACAACACCCCCTCGTGCAACGCGATCTCGAAGTCCTCCTTCTTCATCCCGGGCACTTCCAGCTTCACCACCAGGTTCTCCTTGTCCTCGAACAGATCCAGAGCCGGAGCCCACTCGTTGAAGAATTGCGTCCCATACCCCTTCAGAGGCGCTTCGAACAACCGGGCCACTTCCTCCTGAAGCTGGTTCACCGCTTCCAAGGGCGAACGCTGCCAGAAGAGATGGGGACGGGTGTATTTCATCAGTGTCATGGTCGTTTCCTTTCGTTCGTGTTGTACCTCCTATCCAGCTTCACCCATGCCACCCAACCGACCCTATCCACCACCCCCACCCGACAACCCCCCAATCCACTTCACCCCAACAACTTAACCCACCCCCACCCCACAAAACCCCACCTCCCCGAATCGAGCCGTTGTGGCACAGTTCAAGTGTCAATGTCGTCAGCGTGCCATTTCGGCTCTTTCGTGGGACATCCTCAACGAACCCGTTCCCACATCCGAAGCCTGTCCCCGTATGGGCCTGTCCCCTTATTGGCTCCGCCTGTCGACACCCCGTGCTGACGCCCCCCGGTCGGCATCCCTCCGGGATGCATCCAGGACCCGCGCCGTTGTCCCCACACCTCCTTGTCAAACAGACGGTTACCACGGCAGGCTCCCGGCATCCCATGGCCCGCACCTTCCCCCATCCCCTGGCACCGTTTCTCCTGGCCTCCCTGCTCGCCGCACCTGCCCCGGCCTCGGACCTCTACGACTCCAATACCCACCTCTGGCTCGGCGTCATCGGAGATCATCCCGTGGCCGACGGCCCCTGGGGCGTCCACCTGGAGGCTCAGGTCCGCCGCGCCGAGTTCGGAGAGTCCTGGCAGCAACTGCTCATCCGCCCCGGCATCAACTACACGCTCAACGACCGCATCGCCTTCAGCGGCGGTTATTGCTTCGTCGAAACCTTCTCCTACGGCGATTTCCCCGTGCCGGACTCCTTCCCGGAACACCGCGTCTGGGAACAGATGTCCCTGGTCACCCCGTTCCTCGGACTGGATTGGTCCCACCGCTTCCGCCTGGAACAACGCTGGATCGGCGAGCTGGCCGCCCAGCCGGGCGGGGTCTTCGACACCGAGGATTTCCGCTACGAGAACCGTTTCCGCTACCAGATCCGCACCTCGGTCCCCCTCGGAGCCTCCGGAAAGACCTACCTCGTCGCCTGGGACGAGGTCTTCCTGAACTTCGGATCCGAGGTGGAGGGCAACACGTTCGATCAGAACCGCGCGTTCGTCGGAGTCGGCCAGAAGCTGGGGCGCCATTTCCGGCTCGAGGCAGGGTTCCTGGAGCAGACGCTTCAACGCCGGTTCGGGCGCATCTGGGAGAACAACCACACCGTGGTGGTCTACTTGTTCTCCAACGCCCCGTTCGGCGGATCCTCCGGCGACCGCTGAACCCCGGCGCATCCACGACTCCCGCGCAGGAACCTCCCGCACCCTTGGCTTGAGTTGGGACCGACCCGCGGCACGATGGCCGGCAAATGCATCCGGCATCGGTGACACCCGCCCGGCCCGCGCTGCCCGCCTGGGTTCGCCCGTCTTTTCTCGCCCTGGTCATCCCTTTCCTCCCCGCCGCTTCACCCGCCGCCGATCCACCCGTAAACCCCTCCCCCGATGGGTCCTATGAGCTGCATACCGGACTCGAATTGACCCTCTTCGCCCGGGAACCCGACGTGGTCGACCCCGTCGCCCTCACCTTCGACGCCCTCGGACGCGCGTACGTGGTCGAAATGCGCGATTATCCATACGGCTTCGGTCCCGAACGCCGGCCCGGCGGGACCATCCGGCTCATCGAGGACACGGACGGCGACGGGCGCGTCGACCGCAGCGTCGTCTTCGCGTCCAACCTCAGCTTCCCCACCTCCGTCGCCGCCTGGGAGGATGGGGTTCTGGTGATGGCGCCGCCGGAGGTGTTGTTCCTGAGGGACATCGACGGTGATGGTCGTGCCGACCAGCGCGAGATCGTGATGCGCGGCCTGAAGCTCGGGGTGACCGACAGCAACGCCAACGGCCTGCGCTGGGCCTTCGACAACTGGATGCACGCCGTCAACGGCGGCAACGGCGGCACGGTGTCGATGCCCCGGGGAAACCAACCGCCGCTCCGGCTGGGCGACCGCGATTTCCGGTTCCGCCCCCAGACCGGCGAGGTCGAACGCACGTTCCACACCGGCGGCGGCTTCGGTCTGGTGTTCGACGATTGGGGCCGCAGCTTCACGCCCCACAACATCAATCACATGCAGCAACGTGTGGCCCATGCGGACGCCCTGGCCCGGTTCCCCGGCCTCCCGGCATTCGAAACCACCCACAGCATCTCCGACCACGGGGACATGGCCCGGATCTTCGCGGTCTCCACCGCGGTCACCCGCCCGAACCACCCCGAACAGGCGGGCTACTTCTCCTCCGCCGGCAGCATGGGCCATCTCGGTCATCAGGCCTGGCCCGGCGACCTCCCCGGCTCGGTCTTCGTCTGCGACGTGGTCGGCAACCTCGTCCACCGCGACGTTCTCAGCCCCGACGGTCCGATCCTCAAAGCCTCCCGGGCGCCCGGCGACGAGGCCCGCGAATTCTTCGCCAGCCGCGACCAGGCCTTCCGACCCACCGGCCTCGAACTCGGCCCCGATGGCGCCCTCTACCTGCTCGATATGCAGCGTGATGTCATCGAGCACCCCGACTACATCCCCCGCAAACTGCTCGAAACCCTCGACGTCCGCGCCGGAGAAAACCGCGGCCGCATCTACCGCATCGCCCCCGCCGGCTGGCCCCGAAAACGCGAACTGCCGGGACGCGCCTCCCCCGCCGACCGCGTCGCCATGCTCGCGTCCCCCAACCAGTGGACCCGCCTCACCGCCCAGCGCCTCCTCGTCGCCTCCCCCGATCCCGCCCTCCTCCCCGCCCTGCGAAAACTGGCTTCCGGCTCCAACCCGCTCGGACGCCTCCACGCGGTATGGACCCTCGACGGCTTCGGTGCGCTCCGCGAAACGGACCTGGTCCGCGTGCTTGCCGACCCGCACCCGCGCGTCCGCGCCTCGTTCGCCGCCCTGGCGGCGGCGCGATTCCCCGAGTCGAAGACCCTTCGCAGCGCGATCGTGCGACAACTGGCCGACCCCGACCCCGAGGTCCGGTTCCAGGCCCTGCTCGCCCTCGCCACCCTCCCCGGCCGACCTCCGCTCCCCCAGGTGCTGGAGACCTACTGGAGGGACCGCCAGGAACCCTGGTCCCGCCGCGCCGCCCTGGCCACCCTCCACCCCGGCGACGAAGCCCTCGCCATCCCGGCCCTGTTCGCCAGCGAACAGGTCGCCCTCGACCTCGCCCGACACACCCGCATCGACAACGACGCCGGTGCCGCCGACGCCATCCGCGACCTGGCCGACCTCACCGGAGCCCGCGCCGGAGCCCCCGACGCCCCCAACCCCGGCCCCGCGCTCGAACTGGTCCTCCGCCAACCCCGCCTGCCCGCATCCCTCCGCGTCGCCTTCCTCCACGGCCTCGCCTCCGGCCTCGAACGCTCCGAAGCCCGCCCCACCCTCGCCGGCCCCGCCATCGAAGCCCTCCGCTCCGCGCTCGACCCCGAAAACCCCGTCCTCCTCGCCGCCGCCTGGAAGGTCGCCCGCCTCTGCGGCGTCCCCGAAACCGACGCCCAACGGGCCTCGCTCGCCGGCGCCATCCAAACCGCCCGCGACCCCCTCGCTCCCCTCGACCACCGCATCAACGCCATCGCCCTGCTCGCCCTCGCCGACCCCGCCACCTCCACGCCCGTCCTGCTCGAGTGCCTCGACGGCCGCGAACCCCTGCCGCTCCAGCAGGCCGCCCTCGAACGCCTCCGCCACTCCCGCGAACCCCGCGTCGGCGAAGGCCTCGTCCGCGCCTGGAAAGGCCTCTCACCCTCCCTCCGCGCCCCCGTCGTCAACCTCCTCGTCTATCGCCACCCCTTCCATCCTGCCCTCCTCCTTGCCCTCGAATCCGGCACCCTCCAGGTCGGCGAACTGAACCTCGACCTCGAACACCGCCGCCAACTCCTCCGCCACGCCTCCCCGCCCATCCGCGAACGCGCCGCCCGATTCATGAGCGACGAGGAATACTCCAACCGCAATGCCGCCGTCGCCGACTGGCTCGCCCGCCTCCCCGCCGACGGCGACCCCGCCCGCGGCCGCCCCCACTTCGAACGGGTCTGCGCCCAGTGCCACCGCGTCGGCCCCCTGGGATTCCAGGTGGGCCCCGACCTCACCGGCATGAGCCATCGAAGCGTCGAGGACCTCCTCTCCAACATCCTCGACCCCAACATGGCCATGAACCCCGCCTACGTCGCCTTCACCGCCGAACGCCGCGACGGCGAAGCCGAATCCGGCATCCTCCTCGCTGAAACCACCGACGCCATCACCCTCGTCCAGGCCGGCGGCCGCACCATCTCCATCCCGCGCACCCAGATCGACTCCCTCAGGTCCGAGGGCAAATCCCTCATGCCCGAAGGCCTCGAAGCCGGCCTCACCCCCCAGGACCTCCGCGACCTGATCGCCTTCCTCCAATCCCCACCACCGCCCCCGCCTCCCCCCACACCGTGACCCTCCTCCCCTCCCCGCCGGTCCGTCGCCCCGCCCTCGCCCTCGCCCTCGCCTGGGTCGCCGTCGCCACGCTCACCCTCCTGACCTCCGGCCTCCGGGCATCCGCCCAGGACCGCAGCCGCGACCGGGACCGGGACCGGGACCGGGATCCGGCGCCCGAACGCCAGGGGTTCAAGATGGTCTCCCCCAACTTCCTCCTCTACGGCAACGGCCGCACCGCCGAGGCCCGCCGCCTGCTCCGCGACCTCGAAACCTTCCGCCACGTCGTCTCCCGCTTCCTCGGCCTCACCAACGTCCAACGCCGCCCCGCCCTCGTCTTCCTCTTCCGCGACGAAGCCTCCTTCCAGCCGTTCAAACCCCGCCACAACGGCCAGCCCGCTCCCGTCAGCGGCTTCCATTCCGAGGACCCGATGGACTACGCCATCGCCCTCAGCCGCCAGAACCGCGACACCGCCACCATGCGGGTGCTCTACCACGAATACACCCACCTGCTCACCGCCCGTCAGTTCCGCCACGCACCCCTCTGGCTCCATGAAGGCGTCGCCGAGGTGTTCTCTTCCTTCGAAAGCGACGGCGACCGCTTCGACATCGGCATCGCCCTCACCAACCACGCCTTCCACCTCCAGCGCCACCCGCCCCTCTCCGTCCGCGCCCTCCTCCCCATCACCCGTGACTCCCCCGACTACAACGAACAACAGCGCGCCGGCTCCTTCTACGCCTCCTCCTGGCTCCTCGCCCACCACCTCCTCTTCGCCCGCCGCGGCTTCGAGTCCAATGTCGTCGCCCGCTACGCCACCGCCTGCGCCACCACCACCAACCAGTTCCTCGCCTTCCAGTCCGCCTTCGGCGTCTCCCACCTCGACCTCGACCCCGCCCTCAACGCCTACGTCCGCGGCGGCTCCTACACCATCGTCCGCCAGTCCTACCCCGACCTCGACGTCGCGCGCTCCCGTGAAATGCCCCTCAACCCCGGCGAATGGGATTACGCCCTCGGTCGCCTGCTGCAACTGACCCGGCAGGACGACCCCGCCCGAGAACGCCTCCTCGCCGCCTCCAGGGCCGCTCCCAACGATCCCCGCCCCTTCGAGGCTCTCACCCTGCTCGCCTGGCGCCACGGCGACCGACCCGCCATGCGCGGCTTCATCGCCAAAGCCCTGGCCCATGACTCCCGCGACGCCTTCCTCCACTTCCTCGCCGGCGATGCCGCCTACCTGGAGTTGCAGCGCCTCCGCGCCCTCACCGGCCAGCCCCCCACCCCCGATTCCCTCGCCGAGGGCCGCCGGCACTGCCAGCGCGCCATCGAACTCGACCCCTGGCTCGCCCCCGCCCACCACCTGCTCGGCGTCTACACCCTCGTGGAACATCCCGCCACCCCCGCCCTCGCCGCCCATCACGTCCAAAAGGCCCTCGAGTGCGATCCCCTCTTCAAACCCGCCTGGCTCACCGCCGCCTCCCTCGCCGCCGCCCAGGGCAACTTCGGCCAGGCCCGCCTCATCCTCGCCAACCTCCTCGCCAGCCCCATCACCGAGGACCTCCGCGCCGCCGCACGCCAGGTCGCCACCGAAATCGAACGCCGCCTCGGCAACCCCCGCTCCCCCACCCCCCCAAACCCCACCCCCCAGCGCCCGCCCTGACTTTCCCTTCCAAACCAACCCCCCCCACCGCTACGCTCCCCGCCATGCAGAGCGTGTTCCACGGCCCGGTCTATGTCGTCCGCGACAACATCGACACGGACCAGATCATCCCCGCGCAGTTCCTCAACCTCGTCCCCACCATCCCCGAGGAGTACGAGAAACTCGGCAGCTACGCCCTCTGGGGCCTCCCCGATTCCCTCTACCCCACCCGCTTCGTCCGCGAAGGCGCCACCCGCACCGAATACCCCATCGTCATCGCCGGCCGTAACTTCGGCTGCGGAAGCTCCCGCGAACACGCCCCCATCGCCCTCGGCGCCGCCAACTGCCAATGCGTCATCGGCGAAAGCTTCGCCCGCATCTTCTTCCGCAATTGCATCGCCACCGGCGAATTGTACCCGGTCGAATGCACCGACCGCCTCGCCGATGTCTTCAAAACCGGCGACATCGCCACCGTCGACATCAACGCCAACACCATCCGCCACGAGGCCACCGGCACCACCTACGCCCTCCGCCCCCTCGGCGAGGTCCGCCCGGTCATCGACGCCGGCGGCATCTTCGAATACGCCCGCAAGACCGGCATGATGCCCCGGTCCGCCAAGGCCTGACACCCCTCCCCCCCCCCGCGCTGCTGCCGCCCCGCGTCCAACCCCGTCCCCCCGGCAGGACCCACCCCACCCATGGAGCGTCCGACGCCGGACACCATCCGCTTCCGCAACCGCCACTCCGGCCAGCTCGAAGCCGAGGCCGTCTACGGCGAACGCTGGCTGCGCTGGGTCTACGACACCCCCACCGGCCGCCTCGCCGCCTGGCTCGTCGCCCGCCGCGCCTGGTTCTCCCGCTGGTACGGCTGGCGCATGAACCAACCCGCCAGCCGCCAGCGAATTCGTCCATTTATCGACAGTTATCAGATCGATAGTTCAGAAATGGTGGATTCGCCGGAGAGTTTTCCGTCGTTCAACGCCTTCTTCTATCGCCGGCTCCGACCCGAGGCCCGCCCCATCGATCCCACCCCCGACACCGCCGTCTTCCCCGCCGACGGACGGCACCTGGGCTTCCCCGACCTGTCCGCGGCCCGCGCCTTCTTCGTCAAAGGCCAGACCTTCGACCTGCCGGCCTTCCTCGGCGACGACGCCCTGCTCCGGCGCTACGCGGGCGGGCCCGCGGTGTTCTCGCGGTTGTGCCCCGTTGATTACCACCGGTTCCACTTCCCCCTCGCCGGCGTCCCCGCACCCCCCAGGCTCATCGACGGCTGGCTGTGGTCGGTCAACCCCATCGCGCTCCGGCGCAACCTGGGCTTCCTCTGGCAGAACCGCCGCTGGCTGGCCGAAATCCACACCGCCGAGGCCGGCGAAGTGCTCATGGTCGAAATCGGCGCCACCAACGTCGGCAGCGCGGTCCACACCTACGCCCCGCACCAGCCGGCCGCCAAAGGCGCCGAAAAGGGCTATTTCCGCTTCGGCGGCTCGGCGGTCATGACCCTGTTCCAGCCTGGGAGCGTGCGGCTCGCCGACGACCTCCTGGCCGCTTCCGCCGAGGGTTTGGAGCTCTACGCACGCATGGGTTCCGTCATGGCAACCGTTTCCCGGCGTTGACACGCCCCGGTTTCTTTGCCCAAGCTCCCGCCCTTTTCGCGAGCTATCGAGTATGCCGAACACCAAGTCAGCTGAGCGCCGCGCCCGGGTTGGCGCCCGCCGCCACGCGCGCAACAAGTCGGTCAAGACCCGCCTCCACACCCTCGAGCGCAACTACCGGAGCCTCCTGTCCGCGGGTAAGTCCGAGGATGCCGCCAAGGCCCTCCGCGAGGCGTCCTCCGCCCTGGACAAGGCCGCCAAGAAGGGGGTCATCCCGAAGCGCCGGGCGTCCCGCAAAAAATCCCGCCTCGCGGTCTCCGCGGTCAAGGCGACCACGGCGACCAAGAAAGCCTGATCCAACCGTCGCGCCCCTGCCCCGGGCGCCCGGTGGCGCCGGCCACTCCACGAGCCGGCGCCCTTTTGTTTTCCAAGGCTCGCTTTTGCGCGTGCCGGGATTCCACCATTGGCCGTGGGCTCCGCCTTCTCCCTCCTCCTGGACGCCACGCTGGAGCATCTCACCGAGCTCCAGGCCCGCGGCGAACGCTTCGTTGAAGTCGACCCCGCCACCCTCAAGGCCCTCACCACCCCGCCTCCCCGGCCATCCCTGACAGCCGCCCCACCGGCGCGCCCCTCACCCGCTCCACCCACCCCTCCTGCCGGCACCCCACGCACCCCGGCGCGACCACCCGCCTCCGCACCGGCGCCGGCCCCCGCACCCGCACGCACAGCCACGGCCGCGCCGCCCCCGCCCCCCACCGACCCGGCGCCCGCCATCGCCCCACCCCACGCCCAGGCCCGCGCCGACGCCCTCGACGCCCTCCGCCCCGAGGTCCTCGCCTGCCTCAAATGCCCCCACCTGGTCTCCTCCCGCACGCAGGTGGTGTTCGGAGTCGGCAATCCCGCGGCCGAACTGATGTTCGTGGGCGAGGCACCCGGCGCCGACGAGGATCGCCAGGGCGAACCGTTCGTCGGACGCGCCGGACAGCTGCTCACCCGCATCATCCAGGCCATGGGCCTGACCCGCGAAACGGTCTACATCGCCAACGTGCTCAAGTGCCGCCCCAACACACCCCCCGGCAGCCGCGGCAACCGCGCCCCGACCCCCGAGGAGATGGACACCTGCAAACCCTACCTCCTCCGCCAGATCGACATCATCCAGCCCCGCGTCATCGTCGCCCTCGGCGCCACCGCCGTCCAAGGCCTGCTCGGCGTCAAACCCACCATGGGCTCCATCCGCGGCCGCTGGCAGACCTTCCGCGGCATCCCCCTCATGCCCACCTTCCACCCGTCCTACCTGCTCCGCGCCGAGGACGGCCCCGACCGCGGCCACGGGGAGAAGCGCAAGACCTGGGAGGACATGCTCCAGGTGCTCGAAACCCTCGGGCTCCCCATCACCGACAAAATGCGCGGCTACTTCCTGAAACCGCCCGCCGGAGGGAACGGCGGATGACCGCCGCGCCGCGCCGCGCCCCTGACAGCCCGTCCGAAAGGACGGCATTCCCGGTTTGGCAGCGCATTCGCCGGCTGCTTGAATGCCCTTCGCGATGAAGCTCCTGGTCATCGGTTCCGGCGGCCGTGAACACGCCTTGGTGTGGAAGCTCGCCCAGTCCCCCCACACCACCCGTCTCTGGTGCGCCCCCGGAAACGCCGGCATGCTCCACGAACAGTGCGCCGGCAGCGGCCGCACGGTGGAATGCGTGCCCATCGGCGCCGAGGACCTCGACGCCCTCATCCGCTTCGGCCTGGAACAGAAACCCGACCTCACCGTCGTCGGCCCCGACAACCCGCTCGCCCTCGGAATCGTCGACCGCTTCCACGCCCACGGCCTGCGCATCTGGGGTCCCAACCAGCGAGCCGCCCAGTTCGAATCCTCCAAGGCCTTCGCCCAGAACTTCATGGCCGTCCACGGCGTTCCCACCGCCGAGTCCGGAGTCTTCCGCGACGCCCATGCCGCCAAACGCTTCGCCGCCAAACTCGGCGGCCGTTGCGCGGTCAAGGCCGACGGCCTCGCCCTCGGCAAGGGCGTGCTCATCGCCCACTCCCTCCCCGAGGCCGAACAGGCCATCGAGGAGATCATGCTGAAACGCACCTTCGGCCGCGCCGGCGAACAGCTCGTCATCCAGGAACTGCTCGAAGGCATCGAGGTCTCCCTCCACGCCCTCTGCGACGGCCACGTGGCCCGCCTCTTCCCCAGCTCCCAGGACCATAAGCGCGCCTTCGACGGCGACCGCGGCCCCAACACCGGCGGCATGGGCACGTACTCCCCCGTGCCGTTCCTGTCCGAGGACGCCATGCTCGAGGTCGCCCGCGCCATCCTCGAACCGTGGCAAAGCGGCTGCCGCGCCGAGGGCATCGACTTCCGCGGCATCCTCTACCCCGGCGTCATGCTCACCGCCCAGGGCCCCAAGGTCCTCGAGTTCAACGCCCGCTTCGGCGACCCCGAAACCCAGGTCTACCTCACCCGCCTCGAAAGCGACCTCGTCGAATTGCTCGACGCCTCCGTCAGCGGCTCCCTCAAGGACCTCCCCATCCGCTGGTCCCCCCAACACGCCGTCTGCGTGGTCCTCGCCTCCGGAGGCTACCCCGGCCCCTACGCCAAAGGCCTCCCCATCTCCGGCCTCGAAAGCGTCTCCGCCCTGCCCAACGTCAAGGTCTTCCACGCCGGCACCGCCCTCCAGGACGGCAGCTTCGTCACCCACGGCGGTCGCGTCCTCGGCGTCACCGCCTGGGGCAACACCCTCGAAGAAGCCCAGGAAACCGCCTACGCTGCCGCCGACCTGATCGAGTTCGAGGGCGTCCAACTGCGCCGTGACATCGGCGCCAAGGCCATCGGCCACGGCTCCCCTTTGCTCGACGGTGACGCCCCATGAACCGACCCGCCCCCATCCCCAACCCACGTCCCGCCCCGGCTCCCCTCCCCACCTGGCGCCCACCCGCACCCCATTCCCCGCGGCACACCCTCCCCTCCTCGCCCTCCCCCTCCACCGCCGCCTTCGCCTTCCTCACCCTGCTGGCCACCCTCGCCACCCTCGCGACGGCCTGCCTCCCCGCCGCCCACGCAACCCCGGCGTCCACACCCCCATCCCCCACCCCCCCGGCCTGGCCTCCCCTCGCCGAACTGTCCGACAAACTGCGCGCCGAACTGCCCTTCATCCCCTCCCCCGACGCCTCCCACACCAACGCCGAAACCTACACCCGCACCCTCAGCCCCTGGGTCCTTCTCCCGCCCGCCCCCGAGCCCGCTGAGCAGCCGGTCCCCCCGCTCCTCCGCACCAACCTCTACCCCGGCGCCGCGGCCTACCTCCGTGTCGGCACGGTCTCCACCCCTCTCCACGACGCCATCAGCAACGCGCTCCAAAGCCTCACCTCCCAACAGCCGCTGTCTGGCCTCGTCCTCGACCTCCGCTTCGCCTCCGGCTCCGACCTCGCCGCCGGCATTCTCGCCGCCTCCCCGCTCGCCACCCGCCCGTCCCAGACCTTCCAGCTCGCCACCAACGCCTGGACCCCCCTCCCCTCCCCCAACGCCCCCGCCTTCCCCGTCCTCGTCCTGGTCAACCCCCAAACCCGCCAGGCCGCCGAAGCCCTCGCCGCCGCCGTCCGCGCCCTCGCCGCCAAACCCCTCATCCTCGGCACCCCCACCGCCGGCCAGGCCCGCGCCTACCGCCCCTTCCCCGTCTCCGACTCCCTCACCCTCCGGATCGCCGCCGATCCCCTCCGCCTCCCCAACGGCGACAACTTCCCCACCAACGGACTCCAACCCGACCTCACCATCGAGGTCCCCGAGGCGGACGAACGCGCCTACGCAGCCGACGAATACCAGCGCGTCGTCCGCGGCCGCACCTTCATCGCCTCAGGCCCCGGCCGCCTCAACGAAGCCGAACTCGTCCGCCGCCGCCGCTCCCCGCGCGCCATCCGCGACGCCCGCGACAACCGCGACGCTCACCCCGACTTCCACCGCACCGCCGACCCGAGCGGGAACGCCGGGGATGCCGCGCCCCGCTCGGTGCAGGACCCGGCCCTCGCCCTGGCCCTCGACCTCATCTCCGGCTGGGCCAGCGAAACCGCCAACCCCCAGCCCGACCCCAACAGCCAACCGGCCAATTCCCGTTGACGCCACCCCGGCCCGGCCACTAATTGCGACCTCTTTCGCTGGCATGAAGACCATCCTGTTCGTTTGCACCGGCAACATCTGCCGCAGCCCCATGGCGGAGGGTCTCTTCCGGCATCTCACCGCGCGCATGGGCGGCAAATACCGCGCCCTCTCCGCCGGCGTCGCCGCCGCCGACGGCATGTCCCCCAGCACCCACGCCGTCCAGGCACTCAGGGAACTGGGCATCGACATCACCCGCCAGCGCAGCCAGGCACTCACTCCCCAGCTCATCCGTGAGGCCGACCTCATCTTCGGCATGACCCACGGCCATGCGCATGCGGTCACCATGATGTTCCCCGAAGCCGCGGAGAAAACCTTCGTGCTCCGGGAATTCGACGACACCCTCGAGGACTTCGACAAGGACATCGCCGATCCCATCGGCGGTTCCTACCAGGTCTACCTCCGGTGCCGCGACGAGATCGAACAAGGCATTTTCAGTATGTTGAAGCACCTCCAGCAGTCCGACAGCGCCGCCCAGGCCACCGCCACCCTCCCCATCGCCCTCGGATCCGACCACGCCGGATTCGAACTCAAACAGGCGGTCCTCCAACACCTCACCGCCTCCGGCGCCCAGGTCCATGACCTCGGCACCCACTCGCCGGATTCCACCGACTACCCCGACTTCGCCCGCGCCGTCGCCAACGCGGTCGCCCGCGGCAAAGCCGGACGCGGCATCCTCGTCTGCGGCACCGGCATCGGCGTCAGCATCGCCGCCAACAAGGTCCCCGGCATCCGCGCCGCCCTCTGCACCCACGAGGAAATGGCCCGCTTCGCCCGCGCCCACAACGACGCCAACGTCCTCTGCCTCGGCGGCCGCATCCTCGCCCCCGACACCGCCCGCGCCATCGTCGACACCTTCCTCTCCACCCCCTTCGAAGGCGAAGGCCGCCACGCACGCCGCGTCGGCAAGATCGAGAACTCCGCCACCTCCCTCGCCGCCGTCGACCCCCGCATCGCCGAGGTCATCGCCCACGAACACCGCCGCCAGGAGGAGAACATCGAACTCATCGCCAGCGAGAACTTCACCAGCCGCGCGGTGATGGAGGCCCAGGGCTCCGTCCTCACCAACAAATACGCCGAAGGCTACCCCCAGAAACGCTGGTACGGCGGTTGTGAGTTCGTCGACGGCGCCGAACAGCTCGCCATCGAACGCGCCAAACAGCTCTTCGGCGCCGAACACGCCAACGTCCAGCCCCACTCCGGCTCCGGCGCCAACATGGCCGTCTACTTCGCCTTCCTCAAACCCGGCGACAAGATGCTCACCATGGACCTCTCCCATGGCGGCCATCTCACCCACGGCAATCGCGCCAACTTCTCCGGCAAGTTCTTCGAGATCGTCCACTACGGCGTCCGCAAGGAGGACGAACGCATCGACTACGATCAGCTCGCCGCCATGGCCCGGGAACACAAACCCCGCATGATCACCGTCGGCGCCAGCGCCTACCCGCGCGTCATCGACTTCGAACGCATGGCCGCCATCGCCAGGGATGTCGATGCCCTCCTGCTCGCCGACATCGCGCACATCGCCGGACTCGTCGCCTCCGGCCTCCATCCCAGCCCCGTCCCCCACGCCGACTTCGTCACCACCACCACCCACAAAACCCTCCGCGGCCCCCGCGGCGGTCTCGTCCTCTGCAAGGCGAAATACGCCAAGGAAATCGATTCCTGCGTCTTCCCCGGCATCCAGGGCGGCCCCCTCATGCACGTCATCGCCGCCAAGGCCGTCTGCTTCGAGGAAGCCCTCCAACCCTCCTTCAAAACCTACCAGGAACAGATCCTCCGCAACGCCGCCGCACTCGCCGCCGGCATGCAGCGAAACGGCTTCCGCCTCGTCTCCGGCGGCACCGAAAACCACCTCATGCTCGTCGACGTCGGCGCCCGCGGCATCACCGGCAAGGAAGGCCAACTCGCCCTCGACGAGGCCGGCATCACCGTCAACAAAAACACCATCCCCTTCGAAACCCGCTCTCCCTTCCAGGCCAGCGGCATCCGCCTCGGCTCCCCAGCCGTCACCACCCGCGGCATGAAGGAACCCGAAATGGCCACCATCGCCGACATGATCAGCGAGGTGCTCGCCGATATCCAAAATCCGCAGACCGCTCACAAAGTCCGCACCCGCGTGCGCGAACTCACCGCCCGCTTCCCCCTCCCGTCCTGACCCAACTCACACCCCATCCCCGCCACCCAACCCCCCGCCAACTCATCCCGATCCAACCGGGCTGCGGCAACTTCCGCCTTGCCGGCGGACGCAACTTGGTCTTTGTTCGCCGCCGAGGCTCCCTGCCACAGCCCCCGCGCTGATTGAACAAGTTCCCCCGCCGGTTACTCCAACGGGTGGCTTGCCTTCAGCCCCAGCGCGCCAACCCGGCCCGCAGGGCGATTCACCCGCCAATCCAACACCCCCATCTCATGCCCAGACCCAAGAAGGCCGCACCACCCGACGCCTCCGCCCCTCGTGGGGCCGGCGACGCGGCCCAGGCTGCCCCCGCGTCCCGCCCCAAAGCGGCGCGCGCGAAAAAGAAGGCCGCCCCCAAGACCGCCCTCGAACTCCCGCTGGACAACCCAGCCTCCAACATCGCCGGACCTTCCCCAGCGCCTGCGGATTCCCCAACGCCTCTGCCCCCTCCTCCCGCGCTGCCCTCACCGGGCATCCCCGCGGAACGCCCCCTCGCCTCCGACGCTCCCGCGCCAGACCGTGAGACCGTCGCCGCGTCCGCCCAACCCCAACCCCAGGCCGCTGGCGCATCCGCATCCGCATCCGCGCCCGCACCGGCCCGCACCGGACCCCAAATGCGCCCCACGGGCGCCGGCTCCCCGCCGCCTCCCAACCCCGTTTCCCCTCACCCTCGCGTCGGCCTCCCACCGCCGCCCACGGTGACCGCTCCTCCCCCCCAACGCCCACCTCCGCAACGCTCCCAGCCCACTCCCAACGGCGCCGGGTCCGCACCCACGCCCTCACCCGCACCCACATCGGGATCCGCATCCGCCGCGGGCGCCCCACCCCAAACCCAGGGGCCCAAACCCCCCGCCCAGCCGCCGGTCCCCGAGGGGCCCAAGGGCGAAACGATCAACATCGCGAAGCTTCACGCGATGTCGATCGCCGACCTCAACGCCAAGGCGAAGGAACTCGGTGTCGAAAACTTCGGCACCATGAAGAAGCACGAACTGGTGTTCGCCATCCTTCAGAAGAATGCCGAGCGCCGCGGCATCCTCTTCGCCGAAGGCATCCTCGAGGTCATGCCCGAGGGCTACGGATTCCTCCGCTCCCCCGCCTTCAGCTACCTCGCCTGCCCCGAGGACGTCTACGTCTCCCCCTCCCAGATCCGCCGCTTCGACCTCCAGACCGGCGACCACCTCGGCGGCCAGGTCCGCCCACCCAAGGACAAGGAACGCTACTTCGCCCTGCTCAAGGTCGAGTCCGTCGGCCAGGAGGACCCCGACAAGGCCAAGGAGAAAACCCACTTCGAGAACCTCACCCCGCTCTTCCCCACCAAGCGGCTCCTGCTCGAAACCAGCCCCGACGAACTCAACACCCGCGTCGTCGACATCGTCTGCCCCATCGGCAAAGGCACCCGCGGCCTCATCGTCGCCCCGCCGCGCACCGGCAAAACGGTGCTCATGCAGAAACTGGCCAACGCCATCCTCGGCAACAACCCCGAGTGCTACCTCATCATCCTCCTCATCGACGAACGCCCCGAGGAGGTCACCGACATGGAACGCTCCTGCAAGGGCGCCGAAGTGGTGAGCTCCACCTTCGACGAACCGCCGGAACGCCACGTCCAGGTCGCCGAAATGGTCATCGAAAAGGCCAAGCGCATGGTCGAGCACAAGAAGGATGTCGTCATCCTCCTCGACTCCATCACCCGCCTCGCCCGCGCCTACAACACCGTCCAACCCCATTCCGGCAAAATCCTGTCCGGCGGCGTCGACGCCAACGCCCTCCACAAACCCAAGCGCTTCTTCGGCGCAGCCCGCAACATCGAGGAGGGCGGCTCCCTCACCATCATGGCCACCGCCCTCGTCGACACCGGCAGCCGCATGGACGAGGTCATCTTCGAGGAGTTCAAGGGCACCGGCAACATGGAGGTCCACCTCGACCGCGCCCTGGTCGACCGACGCATCTTCCCCTCGATCAACATCGAACGCTCCGGCACCCGTAAGGAGGAACTGCTCTACCACCCCGACGAGTACCAGCGCATCTCCGTCCTCCGCCGCGCCCTCGTCGGCGTCCCACCGGTCGAGGCCATGGACCTCCTCCTCGGCAAGCTCCGGAAAACCCCCAACAACATCATGTTCCTCCTGAGCATGAGCACCAACCAGTAGGGACGGACCGCCTCCCCATGACATGAAGTCCGTCCTGGTCAACCTGCTCATCCTGCTCACCCTCGTCCTCTGCGGCTTCAACGCCCTCCAGTGGTCCCGTGAAGCCAAACTCCACGGCCGCGTCGAAAACCTCGGCCGGGACCTTTCCCGCAAGGCCACCGAAATCCAGGACCTCCAACAACTGGTCAAAACCCACCAGGACGAAATCCAGCGCCTCGAGGACATCCGCCAGAACTTCAACGCCATCGTCCAAAGCAACCGCGCGGTCATCACCCGCCTTGAGGAACAGGCCGACGCCCTCCGCCGCGAATCCGAAATCCAGTCCGCCAAAGCCGCCCAGGTCGAGCAGTACAAAACCGCCTACGAAGCCGCCAACCGCAACGTCGGCGAGGCCAACAAAGTCATCGAGACCCTCAACCAGAACCTCAAATCCCTCGCCGATGACCGCAATCAGGTCGTCGAACGCTTCAACAAACTCGCCGGCGACTACAAAACCCTCGGCGACGACTACGCCAAGGTCCTCGGCATGTACACCAACCTCGTCGCCGAAGTGAACGCCGCCAACGCCAGGAACGCCCGCCGCTGACCCACCCGCCCACCCACCCACCTGACCGCCCGCCCGCACCGCCCCATGATCCTCCCCTCCGACTCCCGCCTGGCCGACCTCACCGCCCGCGTGGAGCGGATCGTCGCCAATACCCCCGCCCTCGACATCCACACCCACCTCTACGACCCCGCCTTCGGCTCCCTCCTCCTCTGGGGCATCGACGACCTCCTCGTCTACCATTACCTCGTCGCCGAGGCCTTCCGTCACCTCCCCCTGCCCTACGAGGACTTCTGGCGCCTCGACAAACCCGCACAGGCCGACCTCGTCTGGGACGCCCTCTTCGTCCGCCATTCCCCCGTCTCCGAAGCCTGCCGCGGCGTCCTCACCACCCTCCACCTGCTCGGACTCGACCCCCGCCGCAACGATCTCCCCTCCCTCCGCCGCTGGTTCGCCGGCTGGAAAACCCCCGACTTCGTCCACCGCTGCCTCGACCTCGCCCGCATCCGCGGCCTCTGGATGACCAACTCGCCGTTCGACGACGACGAACGCCCGGTCTGGGAACAGGGTTTCACCCGCGACCCCCGCTTCCACGCCGCCCTGCGCATCGACCCCCTCCTCGTCGCCTGGCCCGATGCCGCCGCCCGCCTCGCGCAGTGGGGCTACATCCAATCCCCCGACCTCAACGCCGCATCCTTCGACGGCGCCCGCCGGTTCCTCGCCGACTGGGCCCGCCGCATCTCCGCGCGGTATGTCATGGTCTCCCTGCCCCCCTCCTTCCGCTACCCCGACGACTCCCCCACCACCCGCCTCATCGACGCCGTCGTCCTGCCGTTCTGCCGTGAGTTCGGCCTGCCCTTCGCCCTCATGCCCGGCGTGAAACGCGCCGTGAACCCCGCCCTCCGCCTCGCCGGCGATGGCGTCGGCCGCAGCGACCTCGCCGCCCTCGAGAACCTCTGCGCCGCCAACCCCGCCAACCGCTTCCTCGCCACCGTCCTGTCCCGCGAAAACCAGCACGAACTCTGCGTCCTCGCCCGCAAGTTCCGGAACCTCCACATCTTCGGCTGCTGGTGGTTCACCAACATCCCCCTCGTCATCGACGAGATGACCCGCCTCCGCTTCGAGTTGCTCGGCCTGAGCTTCACCCCCCAGCACTCCGATGCCCGCGTGCTCGATCAGGTCCTCTACAAGTGGGACCACAGCCGCCGCATCATCGCCTCCGTGCTCGCCGAGAAATACACCGACCTCGCCCGCACCGGCTGGTGGGTCACCGAGGAGGAAATCCGCCGCGACGTAACCCACCTGCTGGGTGGAGCGTTCGAAACCTTCTGCGCCGGCTGACCCCGGCCCCCGCTCGCTCGTCCGCCCCGCCCAACCCCCGCCCATGCCCCCGCCCCAGCCCCGGGCCCGCAACCGGACGATCTACCTCGACTACAACGCCACCACCCCGCTCGACCCCGGCATCGCCCAGGTGCTGGTCGAGGCCCTCCAGACCGCCTGGGGCAACCCCTCCAGCGTCCACCACCTCGGCCGCCACGCCCGCGCCCTCCTCGACGACGCCCGCGATCGCCTCGCCGCCTCCCTCCGCTCCAAACCCGGCGAATGGGTCTTCACCAGCGGCGGCACCGAGGCCAACAACCTCGCCGTCCTCGGCACCGCCCGCGCCCGCAAACCCGCCGCCCGCCACCTCCTCTGCTCCCCGATCGAGCACCACGCCGTCCTCCACGCCTTCGAATCCCTCGCCCGCCACGAAGGCTTCGAATGGTCCGTCCTCCCCGTCGATCCCTCCGGACGCGTCGACCCCGCGGACGTCGCCAAAGCCCTCAGGCCCGACACCGCCCTGGTCTCCGTCATGGCCGCCAACAACGAAACCGGGGTGCTCCAACCGGTGGCCGAAATCGGAACCCTCTGCCGCGCGAAAGGAATCCCGTTCCACACCGACGCCCTCCAGTGGGCCGGCAAGGAACCCCTGACGGCCATCGCCGATCTCCAGGCGGACCTGGTCACCCTCTGCGGCCATAAGTTCCACGGCCCCAAAGGTGTCGGAGCCTTGTGGATCCGCTCCCCCCTCCAGATCCGACCCGTCCAGATCGGCGGCGGCCACGAACTGGAACGCCGCGCCGGCACCGAAAACCTCGCGGCCATCCTCGCCTTCGTCGCCGCGGTCGAACGCTTCGTCACCCAACCGGTCTTCCACCGCCCCACCCTCGAAACCTGGACCCGGCGCCTCTCCGAGGTCCTCGCCGACATCGATGGCGTGCGGGAACACGCCCCAAACGCCCCACGCCTGGCCAACACCATTGCCTTTAGCGTTAATGACGCCGACAGCCTGAGCCTCATCGCCAACCTGGATCTCGCCGGAGTCTGCGCGTCCAGCGGTTCGGCGTGTTCCTCCGGGTCCATCACCCCATCCCACGTCCTCCAGGCCATGGGCCTGCCCCCGGCCTGGGCATCCTCGCTCGTCCGACTGTCCCTGGGCCGCGAAACCACCGCCGAGGAAGTCGACCAGGTGTGCGCGGGTCTGCCGGATTGGATCCGTCTTTCCCGGGGTGCCGCCCCTGCCGGCTAGGGGCCGTCCGAGAACCCTGTGAACAACCCCCGAGCAGCTCTGGATAACGGCCGGGTTATTCCCGGTGGCGGCGGTTGTTCCGAGGTCGCCCGGGGGTTATGCCCGCCGAGCCCCCTGCGCCAAGGCGTTGCCGTCCAACCCCAACAGGAAGTTGTTGGGCTTGTCCACAGCCCTTAATATGGGGCTTCCTTTATTCAAGAGATCTCTCTATTAAGCCCGTGATGAAACTCGCGATCGCCAGGGAGCAGATCCTCCAGGGATTGCAGGCGGTGCAGAATGTCGTGGGCAGTCGCACCACGCTGCCGATCCTGTCCAACGTGCTCTTGAAGGCGGTCGACAACCGGGTGGAACTCACCGCCACCGATCTCGACGTCACCGTGTCCTGCGCGGTGGAGGCCAACGTCCGAACCCCGGGCAGCACCACCATCCCGGTGAAGAAGTTCTTCGGCATCTGCCGCGAACTGGGGCACTTCGAGGTCGAACTGGAAACCGACGATCGCCACGTCTGCACGCTCTCGGCCGGCAATTCCTTCTACAAGATCAACGGGCTGGCGGCGGAGGACTTCCCCCCGCTGCCCGAGTTCAGCGACAAACGCCACGTCGTCCTGCCCCAGGAGAAGCTCCGGGCCATGCTCAAGAAGACCGCCTTCGCCATTTCCACCGACGAAAGCCGGTACGTGCTGAACGGCATCTTCCACAGCCTGCGGAACCACAAGATCACCCTGGTGGCCACCGACGGCCGCCGCCTCGCCCTCGTCGAGGAGGAGGCCGAGGTCACCGCCGAAAGCGAAGGCGAGTTCATCGTGCCCACCAAGGCGATCAACGAACTGACCCGCCTGCTCCAGCCCGGCGGCGAAGTCGCCATCCGTTACACCGACAACCAGGTCGCCTACACCCTCAAGGGCGAGAAATCCCCGACCGTCCTGGTCATCTCCAAACTGGTCGAGGGCAACTACCCGAACTACCGCCAGGTCATCCCCACCGAGTTCAAGGAACGGGTCTCCGTCGTGCGCGAGGAACTGCTCCAGGCCCTCCGCCGCGCCGAGATCATGACCAGCGACAAGTCGAACTCGGTCAAGCTGGCCTTCACCAAGAACAACCTCGCCATCACCGCCAACACCCCCGAGGTCGGTGAAGCCCGCGAAAGCCTGGCGATCAACTACAAGGGCGGCGATGTCGCCATCGCCTTCAACCCGGCCTACCTGATGGACCCGTTGAAGGCCCTGGACGGCGACGAGATCTTCCTCGAGCTGAACGACGAGCTGAGCCCGGGCGTGGTCAAGACCAACGCCCCGTTCCTCTACGTCATCATGCCGATGCGGATGGCCTGACCGGCCCGCCCGCCGCCCCGGCGCCGGATGTCCCCGAGGTTCCGGCCGCCTGTTTCCGGAGGAATCCGAACAGGTGGATGCCGAACTGCACCATCAGCCCGAACCCCACGATCACGCAGGCGAAATAGGGCGTGAGCCAGGCGGGGTTCCGCACGACCTGCAGAATGGTGGTGTTCTCGCCGATGAAGCTGGCCTGGTAGAATGTCAGCCCCTGGTACCGCAGCGGGGTGTTCATGTAGATCTTCACCTCCCGGTCCTCCCCGGTCTTCGGATTCCGCAACCGCACCTGGCTCGAATAGTTCTTCGGAATATCGGTGCCCCGGTACTTGTCGTGCCGGAAGTCCAGCAGGGTCAGGCTGAAATCCTTGTAGTGCCGCCGCAGCCGAAGCGCGAGGTCGTAGGTCTTGCCCTCGTACTCGAAGGTCTGCGGGCGCAGGACGTGCTCGCTGACCATGAACGATCCCACCGGACCCGTCGGTCCCACCACCTCCACGATCGCGCTGGGAACATCCCGCTGATCCATCACCGTCACCTTGGGCAGTTCCACCGGCGCGAACCGCGTCCCCACCCCGGTGCTCACCGGCGGTGCGTCCGGCACCACTTCGCGGTTGGTCACGAACGAATTCGGATAGTACCGCACGATCTTCAACTGAAACGGCAACTCCTTGGGCGCCAACAACGCCCCCGTCTGGAGCAGGCTGTCCGGCACCACCACCACCTTGTCGCGGTCCGGCTGCGATCCGTCGATGACCGCCAGCTCCGCCCGGCGGTCGCTCTCCGAGTAGCTCTTCGTCTCCCCTTCCGCCAGCCGCATGGCGCTCTCCCGGGACAGGACGTCGGTGAAGAGCTGCCCCACGAGCAGCAGGATGACCCCGCCATGCACCATCACGATTCCGGCCTTCTTCCGGGTGAAATGGAACCGGGTGAAATGCGCGGCGATCAGGTTCACCAGCAGCATGCCCCCCAGCAGGTACCCGCCGGGAAACGCCGGAACGTACGGGGCGTTCAGCACATCCGCCGCCGTCGAGGGCGGCAGGTAGATCTGCACCATCTGCAGGGTCTTCTTCAGCGCCGCAATCATCGACGCCAGATCCACAAAGGCGCTCTGGAAGAACCGGTCCTGCGCCAGATACAGGCCCAGCGGCTCCTGCGCCATGGTGCCCAGGAACACCAGGATCAGGCTCAGCGAAAGCAGGGTCAGCGTCAGCCGCAACGATGCCAGGGGTTTGAATAGCCAGCTCATGAGCCTCGGAGATACTGCGCGGTTTGAATGAATTGCACGAACGCCTCCCGATGCGCCGCCACCGCAGCCGGCGACCCGAGAAGCTTGTAGAACCAACTGTACCCGTCCCGCCGAACCACCACCGCCACGATGCGCGCCGGATCACCACTCTCCGGACTGCTCCCCTCGAAGTCCGCCAGCGTCGCCTTCCCCCCAAGCACGTCCAGGTTGTCCTTCAACGCGTTCAACTCCGCGTCCGGGGCCGGCGACAACCCCACCTGGCTCCGCCAACGGTTCAGGTTCGCCACCAAACCCCCCGTCTCCCCCGGAAACACACTCACCGTCACGTCCGCCGTCGCCGCCGTCTCCCCGGCGCTGACGGTCCACTTGCTGTGCACCATCTGCGGCGCAGCCTGGGCCTTCCAGTCGCCCGGCACCTGCCACTTCGGCTTCGGCATCGAACCCGCCCCGCCCCCCGACACCGGCGCCACCCCGCCCCCCGGCATCCCCGCTCCCGCTCCCGCCCCCATCGCCATCGCCGGCTCCGCCTCCGGCGCGGTGAACTCCACCCCCGCCAAGAACCGCTTCAACGGTTCCCGATTCGCATCCACCGTCGCCAGATCACCACCCAGCTTGAAAAACCAGGTGAACCCGTCCCGCCGCAACGCCGCCACGAGAATCTGATTCCCCGCCGCCGCCGCGTCCGCCGAACCCGTGCCCACAATCTTGAAGAGCTTCACCGCCTGCCCCGCCACCTCCGTCTCCTCGGTGTGCGACGGCAGCGCGTCCTCGGCTATCGCCGGCAACCCAAGCTGCCCCCGCCAGAGATTCACCAGATCCAGATCCGTCCCGCCCGTCCCCGGCAGCGGGATCACCCCAAGCTCCGCCTGCCCATCGCCGTCCCCGGCAATCTGGAAACTCCCCGCCCGCATGCCCGACGCACCCAGCGAGGTCCAACCCTCGGGCAACTCCTTCCACCGCATGCCCGGCCGCGCCGGCATCCCCCCGCCCATCCCCATCCCACCCGCACCCCCAGCCCCACCCATCGATCCGTGCCCCGGGGGCATGGCCGCCGGCGCCGGCGGGGTCTCCTTCGGCACTTCGTACGACGCAATCTCCTCGCGATGACAGCCGGAAACCAACAGGGCGACAACCGCCGTCCCGAGCGCAGCCATCCCCGAAATCGGGCGGCCACCGCGGAGAACGGTCCAGCGTGGGGTGTGGAGCATCAGGCGCACAGTCCACGCAGGCTAGCCGTACGCCGCACGATTGCAAAGCCACCTCGCGCGCGCGCACGCCTCCCGGGCCGGGAACGAGCGGTGAGCGGAACCGGACTTCAACCCCAGCCTATCGCGCCGGCACCGTGCGCACCCGATCGGAGTCCGGCGTCACCCCCACCTTCATCGACTCCCGCCCCTCCAACGCCGCCATGATGTCGTCCGTGGCCTGAAACACATCCATGTCCAGCTTGTCCGCGTCCTCGGCCATCACCGTCTGCACCATGGTCACCAGACTCAGCAGGGCGTCCTTCTGCGGCTCCGAAAGGGATTCCGCGTGGGTCTTGGTCAGCGCGGCGAAAGCGAGCGTGCCATCCTTCAACTTGCCGCTCATCAACAACTTGGCCGCAGCGTCCACCTCCGCCTTCACCGGCGCTTCCGCGGCGGCGAACGCCGACACCACCTCCGCGGTGTCGATCTTGGTCTTGGCCGCCCCACCGCATCCCGCGGCGAACAGGCTCAGGCCAAGGGTCAAAACAAGGGCGATCCAGGAGGGTAACGACAGGGATTGCATGACGAGTAAGGTGCCCGGTTCACGGACACACCCGTCGCTGTAGCACACGAACCGAACCAGCGCGAGTTCCTTGCCGCGGCGGATGGATTCCGCCGGGCGACCTGCATACGGGGACAGGCGATTGGTGAGGTCGGATGACCGGACAGGCTCCTCCACGCGTCCGCCCAGGACCGAGCGGACAGCGACCGACACGATACGGGGACAGGCTAATGGTGATGGCCCGCACGTTGCCGCCACGAGCGCCATCCCGCGAAGCCAACCATACCGAGCGCGCCGACCACGGCCGTCGTTCCGGGTTCCGGCACAGCGCCGTAATGAAACTGGATGACCATCGTATTCGCCGTGAAGCTGAGGGAATCGGTCTGAAATGCCCCACCCCAGCGCGCGACATAACCGCTGGCCGCAGCCGAAGTCACCGCATCAAAGCTGCTGTTCCATCCGGTGATGCCGGCATGGCTCATCAGGAGCACCAGGTCACCCCCCTGATAGGTGTACCCCGAATCGAACGGAATCACCGGTCCCCAGGCGTTCGGGGACGCGCCGCCCGGGTAGGATCCCGTGGGGACCGCCAACGCCCCGTCACGGACCTTGACGGGGTCGGTCATGTTCCCCGCCGCGCTCGAGCCGAACGACCCGATGGCGTTCGCCGCTTCGGCCAGGGTGATCTCAAAGTCCGAGAAACCGAGCTCCGTTGTCGGGTATGACCCCGTCAACAAACCGTTTCGGCGGAATGAGATACCGGTGATCGTGGTTCCCTCGGGAATGTCGGAGAGCTGCGATTCGGCCAACTGCATCTGATAGGTGCGGCCGGTGCTTCCGAAAAAGTTGAACGTTTGGGAGCCCTCGGAATCGGCCTGAGCGTTCGGGACCGTCAATGACGCCGCGAAAGCATTGCCATGCAGAAACATGACCGTCGCGGCCACCACCCATACCCAACCGGGCGGGCAAGGATCGAAACGAGGACCAGCCGGAGTTCCGTTCACCATCATCCCTGCTCAATTCGGCGAATTACGGCGCTTCTTGAGGGGCGAAGCCCATCGTTCGGGTCGAACTCCAACCCCCGCATACGGGGACAGGTTACCTGTGAGGGCGGATGGGGCGGATGGGCCGATGGGCCCCGACGGGTTTCCGCCCAGAACGGAGCGAGCAGGGAGCGTCACGGTATGGGGACAGGCTGCTTGTATTCCAACCCGTCCGCGGCGCCCGAATGCAACTCGCGTATTGACGCTCTTCACCAGGACCCGTGAAGTCACGGGCATGAACCCCTTTCGGATTCACCTTCCCAGGCGGCGCTTTATCAAGGCCGCCGCCGCCGCGGCCGGCTTGCCGCTGTGGTACTACGACCAGTCCCGAAGCTTCGCGGCCGCACCCAAGCCATTGGGCCCGAACGATAAACCGGGCATCGGCCTGATCGGTTGCGGCGGCCAGGGCCGCGGCGACTGCAATTGGGCCAGGAACTTCGGCACGGTCATCGCCGTCGCAGACGTCGACGACCGGCACGCGGAGGAGGCTCAGAAGCAGTTCAAGGCCGAGCATAAATACAACGACTTCAGGAAGTTGCTGGAACGCGACGACATCCATGTGGTCATCAACGGCACGCCCGACCACTGGCACACCCTGATCAACGTGGCCGCGGCCCGCGCCGGAAAGGACATCTACAGCGAGAAACCGCTGACCCTGACCGTCGACGAAGGCAAGAAGCTGGTGAAGGAGATCCGCGGAGCCCAGCGCATCCTCCAGGTGGGCAGCCAGCAGCGTTCCGACGGCAAGTTCCGGCTGGCCTGCGAGCTGGTCCGCAACGGGCGTATCGGCAAGCTCCGCCACATCATCGTCGGCCTGCCCACCGGCCCCCGCGAAGGCCCGTTCGATGCCCAGCCCGTCCCCGACCGCATGAACTGGGACTACTACCTCGGTCAGACGCCGTATGTCCCCTACAACGGCCGCAACGCCCACTGGAACTTCCGCTGGTGGTACCAGTTCTCCGGTGGCCAGATGACCGACTGGGGCGCCCACCACAACGACATCGCCCAGTGGGCCAACGGCTCCGAACGCTCCGGCCCCGTCGAGTTCGACGGCAAATCCCTCGTCGACATGATCCCAGGTGGCTATGACGCCGCCTCCCGCTATCGCATCGAATGCAAGTACGCCAACGGCGTCACCATGACCCTCATCGACGAAAGCACCCCGCACGAACACGGCGTCGTCGGTGAAGGCAAACGTTCCCCCAACGGCGTCCAGTTCCTCGGCTCCGACGGCTGGGTCTTCGTCAGCCGCGGCGAAATCCGCGCCAGCAACCCCGAGATGATCGAAACCCCCCTCCCCGCCGACGCCACCCGCCTCTACAAATCGGACAATCACATGGGCAATTTCTTCGAGGCCATCCGCTCCCGGAAGGATCCCATCTGCGACGTCGAGATCGGCCATCGCTCCATTAGCGTCGCCCACCTGGGCGTCATCAGCGTCCGCCTCGGACGCAAGATCCGCTGGAACCCGGACACCGAGGAGATCGTGGGCGACAACGACGCCGCCCAGTGGCTGTCGCGCCCGATGCGCAAGCCCTACGACTGGTCGTTCATCGGCTGATCCTCCTCCGCAGGGGCGCGGGAGGTTCCCCGGGCACGTCCCGGGGACAGGTCAGGGGTCGTGGACATCGGCGGGACCGGCCTGTTTTCGGGGGGTTCCTTGACGCTCCATGGCCCGCCCCGTAGTTTGGCCGCGAATGAAAGCGATGAACGAAGGCGGGTTGTTGATTCCCTACGTGGTCGAGCAGACCGGGCGTGGGGAACGCGGATACGACATCTACTCCCGCCTTCTGGTCGACCGGATCGTGTTCCTGGGCACGCCGGTGGACGACATGGTCGCGAATGTCATCATCGCCCAGTTGCTCTTCCTGCAGATGACCGATCCCAAGAAGGACATCCATCTGTACATCAACTCCCCCGGGGGCAGCGTGACCGCCGGGCTCGCGATCTACGACACGATGCAGTTCCTGACCTGCGACGTGAACACCTACTGCATCGGCCAGGCGGCCAGCATGGGTGCCGTCCTTCTCGCCGCCGGCAGCCGGGGCAAGCGCTACGGCCTTCCCAACGCCCGCATCATGATCCACCAACCGTGGGGCGGCGTTCAGGGTCAGGCCACCGATATCAGCATCCAGGCCAAGGAGATCCTCCGCCTCAAGGACCGGCTCAACGAGATCCTCTCCCATCACACCGGACGGTCCATCGACCAGATCGGCAAGGATACCGACCGCGACCGCTTCATGTCCGCCGAGGAAGCCAAGGAATACGGCCTCGTCGATGGCGTCGTGAAGTCCCGGAAGGAAATCCTGGACGCCGCCCCCAAAACCTCCTGACCCGCGTGGCACGCCCCACCCAACTCACCATGTGCAGCTTCTGCGGCAAATCGCACGCAGAGGTGAAGAAACTGATCGCGGGTCCGGGCGTGTACATCTGCGATGCCTGCGTCGGCGTCTGCCGGCAGGTCCTCGAAAAGGAACTCCAGACCGAGGAACGCAAACCCGCTCCCCGGTTCTCCGTCCCCAAGCCGGCCGATATCAAGCGCCACCTCGACCAGTACTGCATCGGCCAGGACCGTGCCAAACGCACCCTGGCCGTCGCCGTCCACAACCACTACAAACGCATCAGCGTCAACCCCCCGCCGGTGCCCGGCAAGGACGGCCCCAAGGACCGGTCCTCCAACACCCCCTCGGTCACCCCGCCCCCGGCTCCCGCCCCCGGCCCCGACGAAGTCGAACTGGAAAAGAGCAACGTCCTCCTCATCGGCCCCACCGGCTCCGGCAAGACCCTGCTCGCCCGCACCCTCGCCCGCCTGCTCGATGTCCCCTTCGCCATCGCCGATGCCACCACCCTCACCGAGGCCGGCTACGTGGGCGAGGACGTCGAAAACATCGTCCTGCGCCTCCTCCAGAACTCCGACTACGACGTGCGCCGCGCCCAGATGGGCATCATCTACATCGACGAAATCGATAAGATCGCCCGCAAGACCGAGAACGTCTCCATCACCCGCGATGTCTCCGGGGAAGGCGTCCAGCAGGCCCTGCTCAAGATGCTCGAGGGCACGATCTGCAACGTGCCGCCCCAGGGCGGTCGCAAGCATCCCCAGCAGGAATACATCCGCATCGACACCACCGGCATCCTCTTCATCTGCGGCGGCGCCTTCGTCGGCATGGAACGCATCATCCAACGCCGCCTCGGCCGTCGCGTGCTCGGTTTCGGCGCCGGCGAAGGCCACGACGCCCCCACCCCAACCCGGGACCAGGACTGGATGGAATGGGTCGAACCCGAGGACCTCCTGAGCTACGGCTTCATCCCCGAATTCATCGGACGCCTCCCCATCACCAGCGTGCTCGAACCGCTCAAGGAGGAGGAGTTGTCCTCCATTCTCACCGAGCCCAAGAACGCCCTCACCAAGCAGTTCGCCAAGCTCATGGCCATGGACGACGTCGAGCTGACCTTCACACCCGACGCCGTCCGCGAGATCGCCACCCAGGCCATGAAAAAGGGCACCGGCGCCCGCGCGCTGCGCGGCATCCTCGAAAAACTGATGCTCGAACAGATGTTCGAGATCCCCGGCTCCCGCGATATCGAGGGTGTGACCGTGACCGCCGCCGTGGTCCGCGGCGAAGGCCAGCCGATCATCCGCCGCCGCCAGGAAGAGGCGGCTGCCTGACCCGGCAGCCCGGCGCGGGCTTGGTCCACGCCGTTCCGCACCCCGCGCCGATCCGCGGAGGCCCCGCGGATGGATGTCCGCTTTCCCCGGATGAAACTGTTGTTCGGCGAGTTCGCCCCTGACTACTCCCGCTACCTCTACCCTTATGTCGTCTGGGGGCTGCCGGAGCCGGGCGAAACCCCCGGCGACCTCTACGCCGCCGGCTTCCACCCCGCCGCACCCGACCTGAGCCGGTTCACCCTCTGTCGTCACCTCCGCGTCCCCCTCCGCGGCTGGGAACCCACTTCGGAGAACCGACGCATCCTCCGCAAGGGCGCGGGCTTGTCCCTCGATCTGGTCCCCCGCCCGGCCTTCGACTTCCACCCGGCACGCCAGCGGCGCTGGCTGGATTTCGCCGAGGAACGCTTCGGCCCGGGCATCATGACGCCAGCGCGCCTCGACGGCCTGATGCACGGCCGGGTCATCACCCACATCCTGGTCTGCCACGACACCGCCCGCGACCCGGCCGATGGCGACCGCGAGGCCGGCGCGGTGCTCATGTACCTCGAACCCCCCCGCATGGCCCATTACTACTACGCCTTCTACGACCTGCGTCATGCCAACCGCAGCCTCGGCCTGTCCCTCATGACCGCCGCGGTCCGCTTCTTCCAGCAGGCCGGCTTCGACCACCTCTACCTCGGCACCTGCTACTCCGAACGCGCCCTCTACAAGACCCAGTTCCGCGGCCTCCAGTTCTTCGACGGCACGGCGTGGTCCGAGGACCTGGACCAGTTGCGGTTCCTCGTCCGCCGCGACACCAGCGCGCGGCACCTGCTCGAAGAACCGGATTTCCTCGCCTGGCACGGCGGTTTTGACGGTCTGGCCGCGCGAACCCCGTTCCGCCTGGACCCCCTCCGGCACACGGAAGTCACCAAGGCCGACATTGACGGCCGGGCGGTCTCCGGCTCCTAGAATACGCCGTGACCCGGCGCCATCACCTCCGTCCCACCCCAGACCGGCGCAGGCAGTCCCGCGCCGCCTTCACCCTCATCGAACTGCTGGTGGTGATCGCGATCATCGCCATCCTGGCCTCCATGCTCCTGCCGGCGCTGAGCAAGGCCAAGGCCAAGGCCCACCAGACCGCCTGCCTCAACAACCTCCGCCAGATCGGCCTCGCCACCCGGCTCTACACCGACGACTTCGACGGCCTCCTTCCCTGCATCCAGGCCCAGATCCCCGCCGGCGGCGAATCGAGCTGGCGCGCCCACTTGTTCAACTACGTCGGCCGCGCCGCCCGGATCTACGATTGCCCCGCCGAAAAGGCCGAGGTTTACGCCAACGCCAAACCGCCTGGGCCCAACCGCAAACCCAGCCCGTGGGTCCTCGGCCAACCGGTCGCCGGCGAAACCGACATCCCCAGCGGCATCGGCGCGGTCAACGTCCACTGGATGCTCGGCGGCGCCCAACCCCCCTTCGGCCGCCCACAGGGTTACGAAAACAACCAGTGCCGCGAATCCTCCATCGACGCCCCCTCCCTCCTCCTCCTCGCCGGCGACGGCCATAGCGACGTGTTCGGCGTCTGGCCCCAGGACCGCTGGTGGATCTGGAAGGAGGTCGGCGGCGCCAACACCGTCGGCTTCAACCGCCTCGCCCAGGGCGACAAAGGCGCCGTCCGCCACAACCGCCGCTCCAACTACGCCCGCGCCGACGGCAGCGCCAGCCTCCTCGACCCCGCTCGAATCCCCTGCGACACCAACGCCTGCTGGTGGTCCGCCCGAAACGACCCCCACTGACCCCAACCCACTTCCCGCCCCCGATTCCACGCCCGCATCCCCATTCCCTTCCCTTCCCGCTCCTCACCCCCCAACCTCACCCCCGAATCCCGAGTCCCCGCTGTCCCTGCCTGGTGTCATGAGCAAGAAACAACCCGAGCTTCAGAAAATCGTCGGTGTCGGCCTCCTCGCCGTCGCCGCACTCCTCTACCTCTGGCGCCAGATCGGCGGAGGCGCCGCCCCCGGGGAACGCGCGTTCTTCTACGACGACAGCGCGAAGACGTTGTTCTACGCCGCCCGCGACGCCGTGCCCCCGATCCGCGGCGTCGATGGCCCGGACGAGGACGGCTACCGCGCGGTGGTGTACTCGGCGACCGGGGATCCCAAGGACAAGACCTCCTGGCGCATCGCCTACATCGAGAAGTGCTCCCCGGAACTGAAGGGCGAGATGGAGAAGGCCCAACGCTCCGGCGAGGCCTTGTCCATGGGACGCGCCGAGGCCCTGGCCCATCGGTTCGTCCGCGGCGTCGAAACCACCGACTGGCTGCCGATGACCACCCCGGGCATCGAGTCCCTGCTCAACGCCTGGACCGTCCCCGGCACCAACGGCGTGGCCCCGGTCCTCTGCACGCCCTGAACCCCGGTCCCCCCCTCCGCAGTCACGCTCCACCCCCACCCCCACCCCAGCCGATCCCATCTCATCCCATAAACCCGTCATGAACATCCCAACCCTTCCCATTCCCCGCATCCCCAGGGCCTCCGACCGACCCACTCCCGGTCGCCTGCTGCTCACCCTCACGCTCGCCCTGCTCGGCCTCGGCGCCTCCGCTTCCGCCGCCGAGACCCGCATCCAGTCCGATCACGACGCGTATTACCCCGGCGAACCCATCCGCATCGCCTTCACCGGCGGGCCCGGCAACGCCAAGGACTGGATCGGCGTCTACCCGCCCGAGGTCGAACCCGGCCCGACGCCTTCCACGGCCTGGCGGTACGTCGACAACACCGCCGCCGGGAACACCGGCCTCACCGAGGGCTCGATCCTCCTGCCCGCAGGCCTCGCCCTCGCCGGCGATTGGTACGCCTATTTCCTGCTCAACGACGGCTACGTGAAGCTGGCCACCAACGTCTTCCAGGTCGTCGAACCGGGCACCTCCCTCGCCCGCGTCGACAAGCGTATCTACCAGGTCGGGGAAGCCATCACCGTTGCCTTCACCAACGGCTACGCCAACGCCAAGGATTGGATCGGCATCTATCGCGTTGGCCAGGTCCCCGGCGCCAGCACCCCCTCCACCCTCTGGTCCTACGTCGATGGCACCCGCGACGGAAACACCGGCCTCGCGGACGGAACCGTGACCTTCGCCGCTGGACTGGCCGAGGTCGGCGAGTGGGTCGTGCATTTCCTCTACGATGACAGCTACGACATCCTGTCCAGCGAGACCTTCACGGTCGTCGCGTCCACCACCACCACGCCCAGGGTGCTCAGCCTCAGCCCCAGCAACGGCGCCACCAACGTCAGCCCCAACCTCGAGTTCTCCGCCTCCATCACCAACGGCACATCCCAAATCGTGACCTCCTCCCTCGAGCTTCGCGTCGACGGCGCCCTGGTCACCCCCACCGTCCTCACCGAGAACGACCTCATCCGCGTCCACTGGACCGCCCCCAGCCTCGCCGCCCCGGGCTCCGAACACACCTGGGTCCTCACCGCCCAGGACAACGCCGCCCCGCCCAACACCCTCCGCGCTGAGGTCCGGGGCACGGTGCGCCCCTACCGCAACCTCGTCCTCACCAACCCCGTCGTGTTCGAGAACTTCGACGCCGTCCCCGAGGGCTCCCTGCCCGCCGGTTGGTCCGAACTCGGCTATTCCTCCCCCATCACCGAGTCCCTCGACTTCGGAGACCTCGGCTCGGCCGCCTACCGGACCTGGACCACGGTCGAAGCCAGCCGCTTCAACGAGGGCTTCGTGACCTACGGGAATCCCGAAACCGTCAGCACCGACTACCGCCGCGTGCTGAGCCCCAACCCCGACAACGTCGTCAACGGCTCGATCCTCTCCGGCCCGCTTGCCCAGGGCCGCTTCCTGTTCGGCAACTCCGGCTACCAGAACGGCAGCGCCTCGCAGGTGATGTACTTGTTCACCCCCGACTTCGACCTGACCGGCAAGACCAACATCCACCTCGGCTTCCACAGCCTCTGGGAGCAGAACCAGGACAGCCTCGCCGCGGTCGAGTACTCCATCAACGGCGGCCAGTCCTGGCTGCCCATCGCCTACCTCCTCAACGCCGGCGACATCATCACCGTCTCCAACGAAACCACCGGCGAAATCACCATCGACGTCGAGGCAACCTTCACCACCGAGTACGGCGATGTGGCCCGGTACGTGGACGAACTCGGTAACGAAATCGGCGGCTCCTACGGCGCCTTCATCGCCGCACCCATCTCCCAGGACCTCGCTCCGTTCATCCAGGGACGCATCGACGACAACCCCGTCGAGTCCAAGCGCGTTGAATGGTTCCGCGTTCCCGCCGCCGACAACCAGGCCCGCGTCCGTTTCCGATTCACCCACGCCGGAACCGACAGCTGGTACTTCGGCATCGACAACTTCGGCCTCTACGCGCCGACCGACGGTTCCGGTCCTGGTGAGTCTCCGACCCTCGAGGTGACACGCGCCGCCGGCGAACTCGTGCTGTCCTGGCCTGCGGACGCCGCGGGCTACGTGCTCGAATCGTCCGCCTCCCCGGCCGGCGGCACCTGGCAGGCCGTCACCGGCGTCTCCGGCAACAGCCATCGCATCGCCCCGTCCGCCGCCGCCGCCTTCTACCGGCTCCGGCGCTGACCGCGACGGCCGCGCCGCCGGCGCCGCCGCCTCCCGCCCTGCGGCCGGCCGCGATGTTTCTTTCGTGACGCATCGCGGTCGGTCGATAGCGTCGCCACATGCGACGCGCCGTTTCTCTGGGCCTCGTCCTCTGGGCCTGGCTCGCCTCCCTCGCCCAGGCCGGGGAGGCCCGTTTGCTCCGGTTCCCCACCATCCACGGCGGCCGGGTGGTCTTCGGTTACGCGGGTGACCTCTACACCGTCTCCGCCGACGGCGGACTCGCCCGCCGGCTCACCAGCGATCCGGACGGTTACGAGATGTTCCCCCGGTTCTCCCCCGACGGACGCCACATCGCCTTCACCGGCCAGTACGACGGGAACACCGAGGTCTATGTCATGCCCGCCGACGGTGGGGAGCCGCGCCGGCTCACCTTCACCGCCACCCTCGAGCGCGATGACATCTCCGACCGGATGGGCCCCAACAACATCGTCCTCACCTGGCGCGACAACGAATCCATCGTCTACCGCTCACGGCGCAACCAGTGGAACCCCTTCAAGGGCGAACTCACCATCGCCCGCCTCGCCGGCGGCCCGCCCGAAATCCTCCCGCTCCCCCGCGGCGCGTGGTGCAGCTTCTCCCCCGACGGCCGCCAGCTCGCCTACAACCGCATCTTCCGCGAGTTCCGCACCTGGAAACGCTACCGCGGCGGGCAGGCGGACGAAATCTGGCTCTACGACTTCGCCACCCGCGAAACCACCCGCCTCACCGAGGACCCCACCCAGGACATCTTCCCCATGTGGGCCGGGCGCCGCATCTACTTCGTCTCCGAACGGGACGAGAACCGCCAGGCCAACCTCTTCGTCCTTGATCTCGACTCCAAAACCACCCGCCAGGTCACCCGCTTCACCGAGTTCGCCGTGAAGTTCCCCTCCCTCGGCGACCAGGCCATCGTCTTCGAGAACGGCGGTCACCTCTACCGCCTCGACCTCGCCACCGAACAGGTCCGGCGCATCAATGTCGAACTCCAGGAGGACCTCGCCATCGGCCGCAACCTGCTCAAGGACGTCAGCAAGGAGGTCCGCTCCGCCGCCATCGCCCCCGACGGCTCCCGCGCCACCTTCGTCGCCCGCGGCGATGTCTTCACCGTCCCCGCCAAACACGGCCCCACCCGCAACCTCACCTCCTCCCCCGGCATCCACGAACGCAATGCCACCTGGTCCCCCGATGGCCGCTGGATCGCCTTCATCAGTGACGCGTCCGGCGAGGATGAACTGTGGATCCAACCCCAGGACGGCCGCGGCGAATCCCGCCAACTCACCCGCGGCGGCGACACCTACAAGTACGCCCCGGCGTGGTCCCCCGACTCCCGTCGGCTCGCCTGGACCGACAAGAAGAACCGACTCCAGTTCGTCGACGTCGAGTCCGGCACCGTCACGCTCGCCGCCCAGGCCGAGGCCTTCGAGATCCGCGACTTCACCTGGTCCCCCGACAGCCGCTGGATCGCCTACACCCGCCCCGAAGTCCGCCGATTCGCCAACATCTACCTCCATAACCTCGAGAACGGCTCCACCATCCGCGCCACCGACGGCTGGTTCGATGTCCGCGGCCCCGCCTTCAGCACCGATGGCAAATACCTCTTCTTCCTCTCGGAGCGCTCCTTCAACCCCACCTACGGCAGCACCGAGTGGAACCACATCTACAGCGACATGGAGCGGATCTACTTCCTTACCCTCGCCAAGGACACCAAGTCCCCGCTCGCCCCCAAGTCCGATGAGGTGAAACCGAAATCCCCCGCCCCGGCCGCCGCCGCGGGCGAAACCAAACCCCGCCCCGGCCCCGATCCCGAACCCCCGGCCAAACCCGCCACCCCCAAACCGGCCGACCGGAAGATCGACACCCTCGGCCAACTGCTCGACGACCCCGACTTCCGACGGGTGGTGGCCGCACTCGCCAAGGGCGAGACCAACACCGTCACCGCCACGGCCTCCACCGCCACCAACGCGCCCGCCGATTCTTCCGCCAAACCGGCCGTCACCGTGAAGGTCGATGCCGACGGCCTGCCCGAGCGCATCGGCGTCCTGCCCCCGGGCCCCTCCAACTACGGCGACCTCACCTCCCTCGGCGACAAGCTCTACTTCCGCAGGAAGGGCAAACTCCACGTCTACGAGATCGACAAGGACAAGGAGACCGAGATCGGTGACGTCGCCGGTTATGAGATCAGCGCCGACGGCAAGAAGATGCTGGTCCGTGTCGGCGGCGATTTCGCCATCGTGGATCCTCCAACCGGCAAACTGGACCTGGGCGACCGCAGGCTCAGCCTCGCCGATCTCAAGGTCTCCCTCGATCGTCCGGCGGAATGGAGCCAGATCTACGCCGAGTGCTGGAGGCAGATGCGGGACTTCTTCTACGACCCCAACCTCCACGGCGTCGACTGGCCGGCGATGCGCCGCCGCTACGAACCTCTGCTCCCCCACGTGCGCCATCGCGCCGACCTGACCTACATCATCGGGGAGATGATCGGTGAACTGAACGCCGGCCACGCCTATGTCGGCGGCGGTGATCACCCCCGCCCCGAACGCATCCCCCTCGGCCTTCTCGGCGCCGACCTCCGGCGCGATCCCGCCACCGGCTATTACCGCATCGAACGCATCCTCCGCGGCCAGAACTGGGATCCCAAATACCGCAGCCCACTCACCGAGATCGGCGTCGATGTGAAGGTCGGCGACTGGATCCTCGCGGTGAACGGCCGCCCAACCCGGGCCATGGCCGACATCCACGCCGCCTTCGTCGGTCAGGCCGGCAAACAGGTCCGCCTCACCGTCAACAGCGAACCCCGGGAGGAAGGCGCCCGCGATCAGGTGGTCATCCCCACCGCCGACGAACAGCCGCTCCACTACCTCAACTGGGTGCTCGGCAACATCGAGACGGTCGAGAAGGCCACCGGCGGCAAAGTCGGCTACGTCCACGTCCCCGACATGGGCGTGCCCGGCCTGAACGAGTTCGTGAAGTTCTACTACCCGCAGCTGCACAAGGAGGCCCTGATCGTGGACTGCCGCGGCAACGGCGGCGGGAACGTGTCCCCGCAGATCATCGAACGCCTGCGCCGCGAACCGGCGATGTGGACCATCGCCCGCAACGGCGCGGTCAATGTCGATCCTTCCGGCCAGGTGCTCGGTCCCAAGGTCCTCCTGCTCGACGCCTTCAGCGCCAGTGACGGCGACATCGTCGCCTACCGTTTCCGCAAGCACCGCCTCGGCCCCATCATCGGCACGCGCTCCTGGGGCGGGGTCGTGGGCATCCGCGGCTCCCTCCCGCTGCTCGACGGCGGCACCCTCAACCGCCCCGAGTTCAGCCGCTTCGACCTCGAAGGCCGCGAGTGGATCATGGAGGGCGTCGGCGTCGAACCGGACATCGTGGTCGACAACGATCCCGCGCGGGAGTTCGCCGGCATCGACGACCAGTTGAACCGCGCGATCGCCGAGATCCAGCGTGCCCTTGCCCAGGCGCCGGTGACTGTTCCACCGGTGCCGGTGTACCCGGACAAACGCCGCTGACCGCCGCTTCCGGCCGCACGTCGGGAACGGTCCCCTTGAAGGGTTTCCACCTCATCCTTCTGTTGCTGCTCAACTGTGGTTGGGCGGCGCTCCCGGCGGTCGTGTCCCGCCTGGAGCATCTGCTCGAGCCGCGGGAATTCATCTTCCTGCGGTACGGGCTGGCGCTGGCGGCCATGGTGCTGGTCTGGCCCTGGCTCCCCGGCCGCATCCCGCGCGGCATGGACCTGGTGCGCGCCGCGGTCATGGGCGTCGCAGTGTTCACCCTCGGCCACCTCTGCCAGATCGCCGGCATGCAACGCAGCCAGGCCAGCGACGCCGCCGTCCTGCTCGCCCTGGATCCCCTCGTGTCCTCCCTCGGCGCCGCCCTGTTCCTCCACGAACCGATCCCCGGACGTCGCTGGGTCGGGTTCATCCTCGCCATGGTCGGGGTGGTGCTGATGTCGCTGTGGCGCCCGACCTCCCCGCTGCCCGGGCTGGTCGCCAACGTGCTCATCGTCCTGTCCTTCGTTTCCGAGGCGGTCTGGTCGGTGCAGGGCAAACCGTTGGTCGCACGCTGGGGCATTCCCAAGGTGACCGCGGTGGCCCTGGCCGCCGGCACGCTCGCCAACGGCCTGCTGCTCGTCCCCGACGCCGGCCGTCACGCGGCCCGCATCACCGCCCTCACCCCCGAGGCCTGGCTGTGGCTGGCCTTCCTCGGCGTGGTGCTCACCGCCATCGGTTACAGCGCCTGGTACCTCGTCATCCGCGATGTCCCCGTCAGCGTCGCCGCCATGACCATCTACCTTCAACCGGTGGTCGGCACCCTGCTGGCCGTCGTGCTCGCGGGTGAACCGCCCCATGCCGGCCATGCCTGGGGCAGCCTCGCCATCGCCGCCGGCGTGTTCCTGGGAATCCGCAACCCCAAACCCACGCCCCGGAACGGCCACAAACCAAGCCCCGGAGGGGCGCCAGAACCGTAGCCCACGGCGCGAACCGTGGGACCGGAGGGGCGGCGAGACGCCGGGGAACCGGGCGCCCGACCTCCCCTCGGACACGGTAATCCGTTCGCCGTCGCATCCGCGCCCCGGAGGGGCCGCAAACCAAGCCCCGGAGGGGCGCCAGAACCGTAGCCCACGGCGCTAGCCGTGGGACCGGAGGGGCGGCGAGACCCCGGGGAACCGGGCGCCCGACCTCCCCTCGGACACCGTAATCCGTTCGCCGTCCCATCCGCGCCCCGGCGGGGCTGGATTCGCCCCGGTCTCCCCTCCCGCGGACAGCCCGGAATTAGCTGTTGCAGGGGATGGACACGCGGTTCTAGGCTCCCTGCCCCTTTGTCACCTGCGTGTGTGGGTGACGGGGGGTGAACGGCCTTCGAATCCCGAACCCGGATGGGCGCGGGGGGCCACAACAACATCCCATTGAATCCCGTGACCGCGGGATGACCCACGACGACTGGTTGGTCGTCCAGGGTTGGAGTCAAAGGAACCACTACTGTGCTGACCATCGGTATCAAGGAACTGCTCGAAGCCGGCGTCCATTTCGGACACCAGACCCGTCGCTGGAACCCCAAGATGAAGCCCTTCATCTTCGAGGCTCGCAACGGCATCCACATCATCGACCTGAGCAAAACCGTCACCCAACTCGAAGCCGCCACCACCTTCCTCTTCGAAACCGTCCGTCAGGGCGGCGAAATCCTCTTTGTCGGCACCAAGAAGCAGGCGCAGTCCGCGGTCAAGGACGCCGCCACCGCCTGCGGCGCGATGCACGTCACCGAGCGCTGGCTCGGCGGCACCCTCACCAACTTCTCCACCCTGAAGAAGTCCCTCGAACGCCTCCGGCACATCGAGAAGATGGAGACCGACGGCAGCATCCTGAACTACGTGAAGCAGGAGCAGTCGATGCTCCGCCGCGAGGCCGGGCGCATGAAGAAGAACCTCGATGGCATCCGCACGATGGCCCAGAAGCTGCCGGCCGCGATGTTCGTCGTGGACATCAAGCGCGAGCACAACGCCGTCGCCGAAGCCCGCCGGCTGAAGATCCCCCTGCTCGCCATGGTCGACACCAACTGCGACCCCGACCTGGTGGACTACCCGATCGCCGGCAACGACGACGCCATCCGTTCCGTCCGCCTCATCCTCTCGGTGGTCAGCGAGGCCATCAACCGCGGGCGCGCGGAGTACGAGGCGAAGTACGCCCGCCGCAAGACGCTCGACACCGCCGAAGGCGCCCCGGCCCCGGTCGCCGCCCCCGCGGCGGTCGCCGATGCCGTTCCCGCCGCTCCGGTTGCGGTCCCGGCCCCTGAAGCGACGCCCGCCTCCGGCGCGCCGTCCGGCGAAACCGTCGCCGCCTGAACCCCGTTCCGAACCCAGTATCCCGGGCCCGGAAACGGCGGTCATCCCCGTTCTCGGGCCCTTTTCACAGCATCCTATTCCTTCACTCGTATGGCTGAGATCACCGCCGCCGCCGTTGGCAAACTCCGCGAAATGACCAACGCCGGCCTCATGGACTGCAAGAAGGCCCTCTCCGAAGCGAACGGAGACCTCGATGTCGCGGTCGAGATCCTGCGCAAACGCGGCGTCGCCCAGGCGGCCAAGAAGGCCGGCCGCGAGGCCCGCGAAGGCGTCATCGCCCAGCACATCGCCCCCGGCGGCAAGGCCGGCGTGCTCGTGGAGATCAATTGCGAAACCGACTTCGTGGCGAAGAACGACCTGTTCAAGGCGTTCTGCGACGACGTCGCCCGCACCGTCGCCACCGAACCGGCCGCCGACCTCGAGACCCTTCGTGTCGGTGCCGTCGCCAAGATCGGCGAAAACATCCTCATCGCCCGCCACACCCGCTTCGACCTCGCCGGTCCCGGACTCATCGCCGCCTACATCCACACCGGGGGCAAGGTCGGTGTCCTGCTCGAAGTCGGCTGCACCAAGGACGCCACGCCGTCCTCGGACGCCTTCAAACAACTGGTGAAGGACATCACCCTTCAGATCGCCGCCGCCAGCCCGTCCGCCGTCGACCGCGATGGCGTGCCGGCCGAGGTCGTGGCCAAGGAACGCGAAATCGCCATGCAATCGGACCGCCTCAAGGGCAAGCCCGCGCAGGCGCTCGAGAAGATCGTCCAGGGCATCCTCGACAAGTACTACCAGACCGTCTGCCTCACCGAGCAGGGCTTCGTGAAGGACGGCGAAAAGACGGTGCGCCAACACGTGGAGAGCGTGGGCAAATCGATCGACGACACCCTGAGCATCCGGCGGTTCCTCCGCTGGCAGGTGGGCGAAGCCACCGGCGCCTGAGCCCGGCACGGGTTTCCATTCCCATCCCCGATTCCCAGGACCCTGTCCGCCGACCCCGGCCGACAGGGTCTTCTGTTTTCCCCCGGCGTTCCCCGTGCCTCCCGGCATCGGAGACGGGGGGCTGGACATCGGGCCGGGGTCCGTTCCGCCGGCGTGGATGATTCTCAGGCGAGGATCGGCCGGACGAGGGTTCCGTGGACGTCGGTGAGGCGGCGTTCGAGGCCGTTGTGGTAGAAGGTCAGGCGCTCGTGGTCGAGACCGAGCAGGTGCAGCAGGGTGGCGTGGAAGTCGTGGACGGTGACCACGTCGATGACGGATTCGTAGCCGAAGTCGTCGGTGGCGCCGTGGCTGAACGGGGCGCGGACACCCGCACCGGCGAGCCAGCAGGTGAAGCCGCGCGGGTTGTGGTCCCGGCCCTGGGCGCCCTTCTGAAAGGTGGGCATGCGGCCGAACTCGGTGCACCAGACCACCAGGGTGTCCTGGAGCAGGCCGCGCTGTTTGAGATCGCGAAGCAGCCCGGCGGTGGGTTTGTCGAGGACGGGACCGTGGACGCTGTACTGGTTGAGCAGATCCTTGTGGCCGTCCCAGTTGCTCACGCCTTCGCCGCCGGTCTGGTAGGCGCCGTTGAAGAGCTGGACGAAACGGACGCCCTTCTCCACCAGGCGCCGCGCGAGAATGCAGTTGCGTGCGTAGGCTGCGCGCAGGTCCTTGACCGGGGTGCCGCCCTCGTCCGCGCCGTAAAGGCGCAGGATGTGCGCGGGTTCGTCGGAGAGATCGGCCACCTCGGGCACGCTGAGCTGCATGCGGGCGGCGAGCTCGTAGCTGGCGATGCGGGCGGCGAGCTCGGTGTCGCCGGGGAACTGCTCGAGATGCCGCTCGTTCAGCCGCCGCAGGAAATCGCGCGTCGCGCGGTCGGCGCTGGGGGAACGGTCCGCGGGCACGTGCAGGTTCCGGATCGGACTGGCGGCGTTGAAGGCGGTGCCCTGGTACGCGGCCGGAAGAAAGCCGGGGCCCCAGTTGTTCACGCTGTTCTGGGGTTTGCCCCGCGGATCGGGGATGGCCACGTACGCGGGAAGGCTCTGGTCGGAGGTGCCCAGCGCGTAGGTGGTCCAGGAACCGAAGCTGGGGAAGCCATCCAGGGTGTTCCCCGTGGACATGAAGTTCTCCCCGGGACCGTGGGTGTTGGTCTTTCCCTGCATCGAATGGATGAAGCAGAGGTCGTCCACACACTCGGCGAGGTGGGGCAGAAGGTCGGACACCATCTTGCCGGACTGCCCCCGCGGCCGGAAGGTCCAGGGGCTCCGGGTGAGCGCGCCCTGTTCGCCCTGGAAGGTGATGAGCTTCTCGTTCCCCGGCATGGGCTGGCCATGTCGGCGGATGAGCTCGGGCTTGTAATCGAAGGTGTCGAGATGACTGCAGGCGCCGCTGCAGAAGATCATCAGCACGTTCTTCGCCCGGGGCTGGAAGTGCGTCGGGCGCGAGGCGAAGGGGCGCGCGGGATCGATGGCGGGACGGAGCGGGTCCTTGCCGGACACGCTGGCTGCCAGCAGCCCCTGGCGGCCCAGGATCTGGGTGAGCGCGATCGCCCCCAGGCCGGCCCCGGCATCGGCGAGGAACCGGCGCCGGTTCAGCAAGGGATGGCCGCGGAGCGGAAGACGGAACTCGGGGTTCATGGGATGAAGAGGAATTCGTTCGCGTTGAGCAGCGCCCGCGTCACCGCGGCAAAGCCATGGTCCCGCGCGAGCGCCCGCGCGTCGGCGAGTTCCCCGGGCGCGGGTTCGCGCTGGAACGCAAGCCGCCAGGCGGCGAGGTAGGCGGCGGCGTCCGGTTCGGCCGCCGCGACGGGACCGCCGGCGGCGCGGGCGGCGAAGCGGTCGGCCTGATCCAGCACGAACCGGCTGTTGAACAGGTTCAGGGCCTGCAGGGCGGTGGTGGAGGCCCCGCGGCGCGGCACCACCAGGCTGCCGTCCGGACAGTCGAAGGCGCCGAAGACGTCGTCCTGTTCCATGCGGATCTTGTACGCGTACACCATGCGCCGGAACTCCGCGGGCCCGAAATCATCGCGCGGATGATAATGGTACACGTTCTCCCGCTCGACGCGCAGGAGATGGAAGCCGGGCCCGCCGCGATCAGGATTCAGGGTGCCGGCGACCTGGAGGATCGCGTCGCGCACCGCCTCGGCCTCCAGACGCCGCGGAGGAAACCGCCACAGCAGACGACTGCCGGCGTCGACCCGCAGGCCCGCGGGGTTGGGCGCACTGGACTGCCGCCAGGTCGCGGAAAGCAGGATCTGCCGGTGGAGCGTCTTGAGGCTCCAACCGCGCGCGACGAGTTCGCTGGCCATCCAGTCGAGCAGCTCGGGATGGGTCGGCGGCGAGCCGTTCCGGCCGAAGTCATTCGGTGTGTCCACCCAACCGACGCCGAAGTGATGCTGCCACAACCGGTTCACGATGACCCGCGGCGTGAGGGGATTGGCGTCGCTGGAAAGCCAGTCCGCCAGCCTGACCCGTCGCTGTTGTTCCGGCTCATCGGCGGCCATGGTCACCGGCAGGAAAAGCCCGAGCGTTCCCGGGGGCACCGGTTCCCGCTTCTGCATCGGATCCCCACGATGCAGACGGTGCGCGGGCGCAGGCTGGGTGAACGTGCCCGCGTAGGCCATCGGCGGCTTCGCCACCTCCGCCCGCTGCTTGCGCGCCGCCTCGAGCTGCGCGAGCCAGTCCCTGCCCTGCCGCGCCTCCGCCTCCGACAGTCCCTCGAAATCATACGCGGGCGGCGCCGGCGTTTCGGACCCCGCCTTGTAGGGCGGCCGTTCCTCGGAACCGGCCACGCGCCGCCATCGCCCGGGTTCGACGGCAACTTCGATGCGGTACCCGACGGCAAGGCGGTCGGCGAAGCGTCCCTCGCGGTCGCGCCCCCACACGACGCGATCGATGGGCGCGGTGCTGGCGAATTCGAGCTGCACCCAGCCGCGACCGTTCTCCGAGGAGATCCATGAGCGGTCGTTCCCGGTGCGCCCGTCATGGATGTGCTCGAGCCGGTGGATGTCGAATCCGGGCAACGTGCCGGAGGCGGTGGCCTTGGTGCCCGCCGAGGCGAGCGCGATGTTGCGGTCCCCGGAGTACACCTCGAGTTCGTCGAGGCACGGTTCCCCGCCGGTGGTGGCGTGAATGGTGAACCGGAGGAACCGGGCTTCGGTCGGGGCGAAGGTCTCGGTGTTGAGCCGCGGGTTCAACGGAGCCTTCAGCGGCCCTTTGGAGGGTGCGGAGGGCTTGGCCAGGAAGCGCGCGAGCCGCCGTTCGAGATCGGTGATCCGGCCGTCCAGCTCGGTCGCCTGCTCGGCCGCCTCGCGCGGAAGCCGGAGCGCGCGATCCCCATGGCGCACGCCGGAGAAAACGGCGGTCAGGGCGTAGTACTCGCGCTGCTCCACCGGATCGAACTTGTGATTGTGACAGCGCGCGCAGCCCAGCGTGAGTCCCAGGAAGGCGGTCCCGGTGGTGTTGACCATGTCGTCGAGCTCGTCCGCCCGCTGCTGGGCGGTCAGCACCGGGTCCGGGCTGCCCACGATGTCCACCGGCCCGGCCACCAGAAAGCCGGTCGCCACGTCGTTGCCCAGGGCGTCCCCCGCCACCTGCTCCCGGATGAAACGGTCGAACGGCAGATCCCGGTTGAAGGCGTCGATCACGTAATCGCGATAACGCCAGGCGTTCGGACGCTCCCGGTTGGTCTCGAACCCGTTGCTCTCGGCGAATCGCACCACGTCCAGCCAGTGACGTCCCCACCGCTCCCCATACCGCGGATCCGCCAGCACCAGGTCCACCAGCCGCTCAAACGCCCGGTCGTCCGGGTCGGACTCGAAGGCCGCGACGTCCTCCGGCGTGGGCGGCACGCCGAGCATCACAAAGTACAACCGCCGGATCAGCGTCCGCCGCGGGGCCTCCGGCGACAGCCCAAGCCCGGCCTTTTCCAGGCGTTCCACGATGAACGCGTCAATCGGCGCCAGCCCCATCGCATCTCCGGTCCGCGGTGGATCCGGACGTCGGACCGGCTGAAACGCCCAGTGCGCCCCGCCTTCCTCGGCGGCTTCCGCATCCGGCCATTGCGCGCCCTCGTCGATCCACCGCGCCAGCAGCGCGACCTGTTCCGGGCTCAGGGAATCCCCCTCGGGCGGCATGCGGTCCACGCCGTCTTTTCCCATGACGCGATGAATGAGCGGGCTCTCGGCCGATTTGCCCGGAACGATGGCCACCCCCGAGTCCCCGCCCTTCAATGCCGCCCGTCCCAGGTCCAGACGGAACGACCCGCGCTGCTTTTCCTCGCCGTGACATCCCAGGCAGCGTTGCTCGAGCACCGGACGGATCTGCCGGTCGAAGTCGATGCCCTTCCCGACCTCCGCGCCCGCCGGAGCCGGGGAATCCGCGGCGATCAGGGCCCACGGCGCGAGGAGGAGCAATGCCAGCATCCGGATCAGCGCGAGAAAGGCGCGTGCCGCCGGAGCCTGCATCCGTGAAGGGCGCACGAACGGGTGGAGGCCGGGAAGGAGGCGGACGCCCGCCCCGGGGTTGCGGGGCGCAGACGGACATGGGGCCGTGGAGGGCGTGGGCATGGCGGGAGGTGAAGCCTCATTGCATACCGGATGCGCGCAGCCGTTCAAGGATTCAACCCGGTGAATCCTTTCGTCGTTCACGCGGATGGGATCCCGCGTTGCGCCAACTGGTTCGCCGTGGCTGCTTCCTTCGTACTCGTGCTCGTACTCGTACTCGACCGCTTCCTTCTTGAGCCCGCCATTCCGCCGGATCCGTCGTCGGGGCTTCCATTGGTCGGGTGATCGCAGCCTGCCATTGGCCCCCGGGGATGCTCAGGGGAATCAATCGGGAGGCCCTCAGCTGTTGGTCCCGGGCGTGTCGGTCCGGTCCCGCAAAGGATCGGCCCTGTCCGTAGGACACAACGACGGACGCCAAACCGACCCGGTGAACGTCCGGTGCTTCGTGATCGAACCTGGCGATGCCCTCTCGAGTACGAGTACCGCCCTTCGGGCTGAGTACGAGTGCGAGGACGATGGAATGGCGAACCATGGTTGGGGGCCCGGATGATGCCGGGTTCGAATGGACTGCGTGAAAAACCCGGAAAAACCCGTTGCCTTGGCCCCGGCGAGCCGACAACATCCCCCTCTCGGTCGGGGCGTAGCGTAGCCTGGCTAGCGCGCTTGTTTCGGGTACAAGAGGTCGTGAGTTCGAATCTCACCGCCCCGACCATTCTTCTTTTCCCCTAAGGCTTCCCTCGATCCGTTCCAGCGTCGCCGTGGTCGAACGACCCGTGACCCGCGGCACGATCACCACCCTGCCGCCCAGCGATTCCACCACGCATCGTTCGGCGATCGGGAGCTGGTCCAGCGTGTAGTCCCCGCCCTTCGCCCAGACATCCGGCGCGGCCTGTCGCAGGAAGGATTCCGCGGTGGTTTCGTCGAACACCACCACGGCATCGACGCACCCCATCGCCGCCACCATGGCCGCGCGGTCGTGTTCCGGGCTCACGGGCCGCCGGGGGCCTTTGAGCCGGCGCACCGAAGCGTCGGAATTGACCCCGACCAACAGGACATCCCCGTGGGCCTTGGCGGCTTCGAGCATGGTGGCATGGCCGATGTGCAGGAGATCGAAGCAGCCGTTGGTCACCACCAGCCTTCGGCCGGATCGACGCACTTCATCACGCCAGCCGGGCAACAGATCGGGCGCGAGGATCTTGTCGCGAAACGCCATGGCCGAGTGTCCCAGTCCCCGGTCCTGGAACAATCCTGTTCCCGCTTCGGCTGAGCCTGGGTGCGGTTGGAGAATGGAGGCTTTCCGGGATGGGACAGGCTGGGCATGGTAGGCGCATGTTCAGCTTGAAAGGCAGGACGGCGCTGGTGACGGGGGCGGCATCCGGGATCGGCGCATCGATCGCCGAGGCGTTCGCCAATGCCGGCGCGAAGATTATCGTTACAGATTTGAAGACGGAGGGTGCGGAAGCCCAGGCCGCCCGGGTTCGGGCCTCCGGCGGCGATGCTCAGGCCATGGCCATGGATGTTCAGCGCGGCGAGGACGTCGCGCGGGTTGCGGAGACCCTCGCGGCGCAGAAGGTGGAGGTGGACATCCTGGTGAACAACGCGGGCATCGGCTTCGTGGGCACCCTGCTGGGCACTTGCTCGACCGACCTGGAGCGCCTGTGGAAGGTGAACGTCCTGGGCGTGTTCGAGGTCAGCCGCACCTTCCTTCCCGGCATGCTGGCCCGGCGTTCCGGCAACATCATCAACGTCGCCTCCATCGCCGGCATCGTGGGCATCCGTGACCGTGTGGCCTACACCACCACCAAGTTCGCGGTGGTTGGCTTCACCAAGGCGGTGGCCCTGGATCACGCCCGCGACGGCATCCGATGCAACTGCATCTGCCCGGGACGCGTCGAGACGCCCTTCGTGTCGGCGATGATCGCCCAGTACCCCGACCCGGCGAAGGCACGGCTGGAGATGGAAGCCACCCAGGCGAACGGCCGCATGGTGCGACCCGATGAAGTCGCCGCCGCGGCACTCTACCTGGCCAGCGACGCCTCCGGCGCGGTCACCGGCTCCTCGCTGATCGTCGACGGCGGCTGGACCGCGGGCAAGTAGGCCGGGGACCGCCCGGGAGGCCGGCCGGGGCGCGAACCTGTGGTTGTTCCACGTGGAACACCCCTGCCCTGGCCCCGGCTTCCTGTGGTCGTCGGCGTCCCACCATCGAAGTCCTTCCCCGTCACCGATCGAACCTCCCTCCGCGTTCGTCCACCCCGCAGGTTCCACGTGGAACATCCTTCGGCGCGTTTCCGTGGGGCATCGTCATTCAGCGCGAGATGGCACCCCTGGCGCCTGCCCCATCGAAATCGGGCATGGACGGGCCCAACCTCTGCCGGGGTCATGGGCCTTCCATTCGGTCGGTGTCCGCCCACTTCCCTCCCCGGGGTTTGTTCCACGTGGAACATCCGCCTGCGGGTTGGGCGGGGGGAGGCGGTCAGCGTGGGGAATCGGCGGTGGCGGTGGCGGCGGTGCCTGAGGGCTCGGCGCGTCGGAGCCAGACGAGCAGAACGCTGAGGTCGCCGGGGGTGACGCCGCTGATGCGTCCCGCCTGCCCAACGGTGGCGGGGCGGATCTGGGTCAGCTTCTGGCGGGCTTCCAGGCGAAGGTTCGGCACGGCGGCGTAGTCGAAGTCCAGGGGGATGCGCTTGTCCTCCAGGGAACGGAACCGGGCGACCTCGGCCTCCTCGCGGCGGATATAGCCCTCGTACTTGATCTGGATCTCCACCTCCAGGGCCACCTCGGACGCCAGATCGGAGCGGGCGCCGGGCAGAAGGGCGTAGGTGATCTCCGGTCGGCGCAGCCGCTGGGCGAGGGTCTGACCGTCGACGCGGGTGTGCTGCAGGCGGTGAAGCTCGGTCTCGATGGCCAGGCGCTTTTGCTCGAAGTGGCGTCGACAGGGGGCGGGGAGGAGGCCGAGGTCGATGGCCACGGGGCTGAGACGGAGGTCGGCATTGTCCTGGCGCAGAAGCAGGCGGTACTCCGCCCGGCTGGTGAACATGCGGTAGGGCTCGAGCGTGCCCTTGGTGACCAGGTCGTCGATCAACACCCCGATATAGGCCTGGTCCCGGCGGAGCACCAGGGGGGGCAGGTTCCGGATCCTCAGGGCGGCATTGATCCCGGCCATCAGGCCCTGGGCCGCGGCTTCCTCGTACCCCGACGTTCCGTTGATCTGGCCGGCGAGGAAGAGATTGCGACAGGTCTTGGCCTCCAGGTGGGCGTGAAGCTGGGTCGGATGAACGAAGTCGTATTCGACGGCGTAGGCGGGACGAAGGATCTCGGCGTGTTCGCAGCCGAGGATGGATCGGACCAGGGGGACCTGGACCTCGTAGGGCAGGCTGGTGGAGCAGCCGTTGACGTAGATTTCGTCGGTCCCGATGCCCTCCGGTTCGAGGAAGATCTGATGCCGCTCCTTGTCGGCGAACCGCACGATTTTGTCCTCGATCGACGGGCAGTATCGGGGGCCGACCCCTTCGATCACCCCGGAGTACATCGGGGACCGATGAAGATTGGCGCGGATGAGGTCCGCGGTCTGGTCGGTCGTGTGGGTGATGTAGCAGGGTAACTGGGACCCGATCTGGGCCAGGACCGATCCCGGCAACGCCGCGGGATGGCGAAGGGCGGTTGTCGGGAGTGTGGGCGCTGGACCTGGTCCCGCGGAGGGAGTCGCCGATGGGGGGAAGGCGGTTCCGTCCGGGGCTGGCGCACCCGGGGTGCGGGGTTCCATGCCCGGGTAACGGGGCGTGGCGAAGAAGCCGTCGTAGGGCATGGGCGTCAGACCCGGGAGCGGCGGACCATCCCGCCCCTCGGTTTGTTCCACGTGGAACAAGGCGTCATGCCAGTAGCTGAAGCGTGGCGGGGGATCGTCCCCGGGCTGGATCTCGGTCCTGGAGAAATCGATGGTGCGTTTGAGCAGGCGCGGCGGGGTGCCGGTCTTGAGGCGGCCGAGTTCGAGTCCGAGTTCCCGCAGCGAATCGCTCAGGCTCATGGCGGCGCCTTCGCCGGCGCGGCCGCCGGCCTGGCGGTTGGACCCGATGTGCATGAGGCCCCGGAGGAAGGTGCCGGTGGTGACCACCACGCAGGTGCCGTGGTAGGCGACCTCCAGGGCGGTGGCGACGCCGATGACCTGGCCGTCGCGGTGCAGCAGTTGGGTGGTCTGGGCCTGCCGGATGTCGAGGCAGGGCTGGCGTTCGCAGACCCATTTCATGCGGAACTGGTAGGCCTTCTTGTCGCACTGCGCCCGAGGGGCCCAGACGCTGGGGCCCTTCTTGAGGTTGAGCATGCGAAACTGGATGCCGGTAAAGTCGGTGGCCCGGCCCATCTCGCCGCCCAGGGCGTCGATCTCCCGCACCAGGTGGCCCTTGGCCAGGCCGCCGATCGCCGGGTTGCAGGACATCTGCCCGATCGAATCGCAGTTCATGGTGAGCAGCAGGGTCTCGCAACCCATGCGCGCCGCAGCCAGCGCGGCCTCGATGCCGGCATGACCGGCACCCACCACGATCACGTCGTAGGTCTTGGGATGAACAAACATGAATCGCTGCAACGCTCAGGCCGCAGCGGAGGAAAGCCTAGGTGCCCGGCTGAAAATTGGAAGGGGCCCCGCGCCGAAGCAGGGGGGAACCAGCACGGCCGAACGGACAAACCCGCAAGGCGCACCCGCGGGATCACAGGTGCGCGCACGCTGCCCCCGGGCGAACCGACGGTACCCAGCACACCCGCACCCACCATCCGCGGTCCATGCCCGTTCAAGCCGCGCGACAAAGGGCAAACCACCACGTCATGGTCGATGTCTCAGCAGTCGCTAAATCGACGAAGTGGGGGATCTCCGAAGAGGAGGGGGTTTGAGGCCGAAGGGCTTGTTTCCGGGTCAGGGCGCGGTTTCCGGGGTGACCACGAACGAGACCCGCTGGATGCCGGCGCGCCGCACCATCTCCAACACGGCCAGCACGGTGCCGTGCGCGGTGAGACGGTCGGCGCTCACGAACACCGGGGTGTTGGTGGTCGTGCCATGGAAATGGTTGGTCAGGGCCTGACCCAGCGACGCCAGCGAGGCGGGGTGTTCGCCCAGGAAAAGGTCGCCGTCCCGATTCAGCGCGATGCTGAACACGTCGGCCTTGATGTCCTTGTCGCCGGTCACCGCCGGCGGGGCGTCGACCTTGATGGCCTGAAGCTTCTCCATGTTCAGGCTGACCATCATGAAGCTGGCGAGCAGGAAGAACATCACGTCGATCAGCGGGATGATCTCGATCCGGGAATGCTTGCGGGGGATCGGGGATCCGAACTTCAAGGGTTGGACCTCCGGTTGGCGGTGGAAGTGAGGGGGAAGGAGACCTTCTGGATGCCGGCGCGGCGGCAGAGGTCGAGGACGGCGATGAGTTGGCCGTGGGTGGCCTGGGGATGGCCCTTGATGAAGGCGGGGATGTTGGGGTCGGCTTCGTGGCGTTGCTTCAGGTAGGCGAGCAGATCGGGCAGCGTCTTGCGTTGCTTATCGATAAAGACGTCGCCGATGGCGTCGACCTCGATGTGGATCATCGCCGGCTTTTGCGCGCTGGAGGAGGCGGTCGGGGTGGGAAGGTCCATGCGCACCGACGCCGCGCGGATCATGGTGATGCTGACCATCATGAACGAGGCCAGCAGGAAGAACATGATGTCGATCAGCGGGATGATCTCGAAGCGCGCGTGCTTCTTGCGGATGGGCGACTGGAGCTTCATGGCGCGGACCGGCGTGGGCGGACCGGAGGGCGGTGGCGGGGAAGGGTGGGTTGGGAGGGTCAGGTGCCGGGGGTGGAGGTCTTACGGAAGTCCATGGTGTCGAAGCCCTTCTGTTTTGCGGCGTTGACCATGACCTCGATGTTGGTGGCGGCGGTTTCGAGTTCGAACTGAAGGCGCGCGAGTTTGGCGGAGAAGAGGTTGAAGGGGATCAGGGACACGATGGCGATGCCGAGACCGGCGGCGGTGGCGATGAGGGCTTCGCCGATGCCGCCGGAGACCTTCTGCACCGCCAGCTCGGCATCGCCGAGGCCGGTGAAGGACATGAAAATGCCGGTGACGGTGCCGAGCAGACCCAGGAGCGGGGCGAGGGTGACGAGGGTGTCCATGACCGTCAGGAACCGTCCGGCGCGCTGCAGTTCAACGCCGGCGGCGACCTGGAGCGCTCCCTGGAGCGAGGAATGCACGTGGTTGAGGCCGTGGTAGATCATCCGGATCACCGGATCCTCGGAGCCCTCCGACAACCGGGCTGCGGTGGGGAAATCGCCGTTGTCCAGGGCGGCGAGGAGCTGTTCCAGGCGGCGGGGATCCCGTTTTCGGGATTCGCGCCACCACCAGAAGGTCCGTTCGCCGATGACCGCGACCGCGGTGATCGCGGCGATGAGAATGGGCCACATGATCGGGCCGCCCTTCTCGAAGAGTTGAACCAGGGTGTAGGCGAGCATGGGAGAGTCGGGCATGAACATGGAATCCGGGTCGGGAAGAGGGGTGGAACGGGAATCGACGCTTGGCTTGGCCTGGTTTGGTTTGGCGTGGGGCGGGGCCTGGGGCTCAGGGTGCGAAGGTGATGGCGATACGGTAATGGCCACCGGTGCCGGGTTCGGCACGCCATTCGCGGCGGATGAACTGGGTGACGTGACGGTCGAGGGCGTCGTTTCCGGAGCTGCGACCGATCTCCACCTTGGAAGGAAGGCCGTTGGTGTCGACGGTGATGAGGACCTCGACGGTCCCGCCGACGCGGTTTCGTTGGAAATCCTCGGGGTAATTGGGGGGTGGCTGTTTGCGGAACTCGCGTCCCCCGAAGCGTATGGCGCGGAACTCGGGACGCGGAAGCGCCTCGGGTGGAGGAGCTTGTGGAATGACTGCGGGAGGGGGTGGAACGCGCCGGGGGTCGCTCACGAGCTGCACGTAACCCTGGACGGGCACGGAGAAGGCGACGCGCTCAGGGGCGGCGACCGGCACCGGCGCCGGCACGACGGTCTCGACGTCGATCTCCGCGATATCCTCCGGTTCCGGTGCGGCGTCGTCATCGGCCGGCCGGGTGTCGGCCTCGGCCGGGGGCAGGATGACCGCGGACAACGGCTCGGGCGGTGGGGCGGAATCCCGGATCACGAACACCGGCTGGCGCAGGCCCAGGATGGCGACGATGACGAAGGCGAGGGCGATGGAATTGGCCCAGGCGAGCTTGCGTGTTTCGTCCCGGTTGGCGCTGGGCAGGCAATAGGCCGCCAAGTCCGATTTGAGTCGATACTTGGGAACGGGGTCGTTCGTGGGCGCCGCGGCGGTCACACGCAATTCGGCCCGGGGCCGGGGGCTGGCTTGGGTCCAAACCGCAGGGCCGCAGGGGTTCTGCCGCGGTCTGGAGCGATAACCAGTGCGGGAGCTTGTCGGGGGGTCATGAGGGTGGCAAACGGTTTTTCCGATGCAGTCATGGTGAATCGCACGGACCCCGACCGTCCGGGCCGCATGGGTCCAGCGATTCAGGGCTCGATCCAGGCCAGGCAGGCGTTGTGGCTGGTGAGGTCGTGGGCGCGTCCCTGGTGGAAGCCCGGGAGGGTTTCCCGGTGCCGGGCGATCCGGATCTGGTGCACGCCCTTCTGCTCGGGGGTGAACCGCAGGAAGCCGTCGGCGTCGGCGGTGAGTTCGCGCTCGCGTTCATCCGGAAGGCGGAGGGTGGCGGTGACGCCTCCGAGGGGTTTGCCGCGGAAGAAGGCGCGGATTTCGCCGGGTTTGCCGGTCGGCACGAGGTCGAGGTTGAGGCCGGGGGCCGGAGGCGGCGCGCCATTGGGATGCCAGCGGGCATGGAAGACCGGTTTCCGACCGGGACGACCGGGAGCGCCCATGACCATGTAGGTGGCCTCGGCGGCGGTGACCTGGGCGGCGGAGGAGCCGGCGATCTGGAAGTGGTCGCGCTTTTTGGTGGCTTCAAGCGGAGTGGGGGTTCCCGGGGTGGCCTCGGCGTGGACCGTGACGGCGGAGAGTTCGTCGAGGTGGCCGGGTGAGGTCTCGAACTTCCCGTCCGGCTCGGCAAAACGGATCCGGAGAGCGCCGTCGTCGGCGGGTTCGAGCCAGACCGAGTGGGCGTGGGCGGACAGCAGCGCCAGCGAAAGCGACGCGGCGAGCAGGGCTCGGATGGCTCGGGGACGGCGGGGGCGGATGGTCATGGCGTGAATGCGGGGTTCGGGATGCGTGTGTCGCGCAACGGGTCGTTCGGCGGATCGCGGCACGGCGCCGGTGCGCTCGGTGATGGATCGTGGATGTGCCGATCGAAGTCGGCTTGCGCGGCGTTGTCCTGGATTCGTGGCGGCTTGCGAAAGCGGGGAAGGGGTGTTCCCCACTCCGGGTTTTCCTTCCGCCCGTTTCCGGAGCATGTTGCGGCCCATCGGGCGCTGGATTCGGCGCCCCTGAACATCGGACGAACCCATCATGAGCGCTGATTCCCTGAACCCGACCCGGATTGCCATTGCCGAACCCTCGCGGAAGAAGCTCGCGCAGGTGCTGAACCATCACCTCGCGGACCTGCTGGACCTGGCCGGCCAGCTCAAGAACGCCCATTGGAACGTGCGCGGGCCGCATTTCTACAGTCTTCACAAGGCCTTCGAGGAGATCGCCGGGATGATCGACGAGGAGGTCGACGATCTGGCGGAACGGATCACCACGCTGGGAGGCACGGCGCAGGGGTCGACGCGGGAGGTGGCCAGGAACACGCGGCTGCCGGACTACCCTGCGAAGGTGCAGGGGCTCGATCTGGTGGCGGCGCTGGCCGAGGCGGTGAGTCTGTCGGCGAACGCGCTGAGGGAGGACATCGAGACGGCCGAGGCGGCGGGCGATCCCGGCACGGCGGATCTGCTGACCGGGTTGTCGCAGGTCCTGGACAAGGCGCTCTGGCTGCTCGAGGCGCACACGCCGTCCGCCTGAGCGGAGCCGGGAAGGCCGCCGGCCCCGGCATGGGTGGGTTGTGTTCCGATCCGTTTCCAGAGCCCGGCTGCGCGGCGCATGGACCGGGGTGGCGCTGGCGTGGATCGCTGCCGCCAGCGATGCGCCGGTGTCGGGCCGGGCGCAGGGCCAACCCGAAGGGCGCGATGCCGCCGGGTCGGTGCCGGCACCGTTGACGGAGGATCCGCTCTGTCGGCCGGTGGCGCTGGCGGGTCGGGTGGCGCCGCCGGTTGCCGAGGGAACGCGCCGCATGGTGGAACGTCTGCGGCACCTGCGCGCCGAGGCGGAACGGGATCCCGAGCAGAACGTGTTCGTCAGCGCCGGACTCGCCGCGCGGTTGCAGACCCGGCTGGACGCGGCGATGGCGTCGGGGAATCAGGCCCGTGTCCTGGACCTTCGCCCGCGGCTGGCTCGCCAGCTTCTCAACGCGGGCGAGACCGGTGCCGCGCTGCGGGAGTACGAGGCGTTCCAGGCGATGGTGGACGCGGCGAGCTGGCGGCTGGACGCACAGCAATCCGCCGACCTCGCCCTGCAGACCGCGCTGTGTCACCTGCGGCTGGGCGAGCAGGAGAACTGTCTGACCGGGCACAATCCCGAGTCCTGCATCGCGCCGCTGCGGGGCGGGGGCATTCACCGTGAGAAACGCGGAGCCCTGGCTGCGATCCGGGTGCTGAACGGGTACCTCGTGCACGATCCCAACGACCTGCGGGTGCGCTGGCTGCTGAACCTGGCCCACATGGCGGCCGGCACCCATCCGGACGGGGTGCCTCGCGGCCTGCGGATTCCGCCATCGGCCTTCGCCTCGGAGCACGACGTCGGCCGGTTTCCCGACGTCGCCGCCCGGGTGGGACTCGTCGCCGACGACCTTGCCGGCGGGGTGGTGGTGGAGGATTTCGACCGGGACGGGCGGCTGGACGTGATGGTGTCCAGTTCGCGGCTGGACGGTCCGCTTCGGTTGTTCATCAACCAGGGGGACGGACGGTTCGCGGAGCGGTCCATCGAAGCGGGGCTCTCGGGCCTGGACGGCGGGCTCAACCTGGTTTCCACGGACTACGACAACGACGGATGGGTGGACGTGTTCGTCCTTCGCGGGGGCTGGCTGGGGCGCGGCGGGAGGCATCCGAATTCGCTGCTCCGCAACCGGGGCGACGGGACCTTCGAGGACGTCACCGAAGCCGCGGGTCTTCTGTCGTTTCATCCCACCCAGACCGCGGTCTGGGCGGATCTCGACGGGGACGGCTGGCTGGACCTGTTCGTGGGGAACGAATCGCGCCCGGACGATCCGCATCCGTGCGAGCTCTATCGGAACAACGGCGACGGGACCTTCACCGAGTGCGCGGCGGAGAGCGGTGTGGGTGTCACCGGGTTCATCAAGGCGGTGGTGGCGGGCGATGTGGACAACGACGGTCGGCCGGATCTCTACCTCTCGGATGGCGATGGCCCGAACCGGCTGTTCCGGAACGAGGCGCCCGCGGGCGCGGGGAACGGGGCAGGGGACACCCCCCGGTGGCGCTTCCGCGACATCACCGAAACCGCCGGGGTCGCCGAGCCGCGGTCGAGTTTTCCCGCGTGGTTCTGGGACTACGACCAGGACGGGTGGCTGGACCTGCTGGTCTGCGGCTACCGGTACCACGGGGTCGGGGACATCGCCGCGGATTATCTCGGGCTCGATCACGCCGCGGAACGTCCGCGCCTGTACCGGAATCTCGGGGGCGGACGGTTCGAGGACGTCACGAAGCAGGCCGGGCTGTGGCGGCTGCTGCTCGGGATGGGGGCGAATTTCGGCGACCTCGACAACGACGGCTGGCTGGACTTCTACGTCGGCACCGGGGACCCCGACCTCGCGACGCTGGTTCCGAACCGGATGTTCCGCAACGCCGACGGCCGGCGGTTCCAGGACGTGACCACCGCGGGCGGGTTCGGACATCTGCAGAAGGGGCACGGGATCGCCTTCGCCGATCTGGACAACGACGGGGACCAGGACGTGTACCACGTTCTCGGAGGCGCGATGGAGGGCGACCGCTATCCGGACGCGCTGTTCCTGAATCCCGGGCACGGAAACCGCTGGATCCACCTGCGCCTGGAGGGAGTGCGCGCGAACCGCCCGGCCATCGGCGCGCGGATCGTCGTGGAACTCGAAACGGACACCGGGATTCGGACGCTGCAGCGGACGGTTGGGTCGGGCGGAAGTTTCGGTGCCGCTCCCTTCCGGCAGGAGATCGGGCTTGGGCGTGCGCGGGCTTTGCGGCGCTTGAGCGTGGCCTGGCCCGGGACGGGGCGTGTGGAGGAGGTGCGCGGGCTGGAGATGAACCGCGGCTACCGGGTGGTGGAAGGGCGGGGTGCCGTGGAGGACATGGCGCTTCCGCGGATGGACTTCGGTGCCGGGGCTGCGAAGTGACCGGTGCCGGGAGGGCGGCGGGTCCGATCAGGCGATGTGCCCGAGGCTGACGCGGTTGCGGCCGTTCCGTTTGGAATCGTAGGCCGCGTCGTCGGCGGCTTTGAAGAGCACCTCGACGGACGGGGCGATCGCGCCGCGGTCACGCCGGCTGGCGACCCCGAAGCTGATGGTCACCTGGTGCCGGACCCCGGACACCTCGATGGGGCTGCCCGCGATGCGTTCGCGGAGGCGTTCGGCGCAATTGCGCGCGCCTGCGAGGTCGGTGTTCGGACAGACCACCATGAACTCCTCGCCACCCAGGCGGCAGGCGACGTCGCAGGAGCGGACCTCCTGGCGGAAGACCCGCGCCACCGAGGCGAGCACGACGTCGCCGACCAGGTGGCCGTGGGTGTCGTTGACCTTCTTGAAGTGGTCGATGTCCCCGATGATCAGGGACAACTCGGAGTCGCTGCGGGCGGCCTCGGCCCAGCTTTCGCGCATGGTCTCCTCGGCGAAGCGGCGGTTGGGAAGCTGGGTCAGCTCGTCGGTCATGGCCGCCCGGTGGAGCTTGCGGTTGGCGACCGCGAGTTCGGCGAGGTGCTGCTGGAGGGTCTTCTCCTGGGCGGCGACACGGGAGCGGAGCTGGAGCACGCGCTGGGCGGCGCGGAGTCGGAGCAGGCCGTCGCCCTCGGAGCAGGGCAGGATCAGGTAGTCGTCGACCCCGGCGTCGAAGGCGGCGAGGAGCCTTCGGGAATCGGAGTTCGAGGTCGCGAGCAGGTAGAAGGTCATGCGCCCGGCCTCGAAGCTTCGCATGGCCTTGCAGAACTCGAGGGCCTCGGCGTCGTCGTGCTGTCCGTGGGCGATGACAATCTGCGGGGAGTGGGTGACGGCCAGGGCGAGGGCGTCCCGGACGGTTCGCGAGCGCACGACCGTGTGGCCGGCGCGGCGGAGCCAGCCTTCGAAACCCGCGGCGATGCGGTCGTCGGCTTCGAGCAGCAGCACGCTGGCGCTGTTGGAGGTCGGGGTGGAGCCGGGGTCCGGAGCGGGGGAGTTCCAGGAGCGGAGCGGGTCCCTGCGGTTGGCCGTGCGGGTCGCGGGCTCGGGTGGCGTCGCGGCGGTTCGGCCCGCGGGCCGGGTGGCCGAGACGTTCAACAGCGCGCCCCACTCCCGCCAGGTCGTGCGGATCGAGGTGAGCGCACCCGCCATTCCGGAAGGGGCGATCTCGAGGGTGTCGAGCAGGGTCCGCAGGGGATCGGGCAGGGCGTCGGCGGTGCTGACGCCGGCGTCGATCGCGGCGATGACCGCATCCGCGGTGCGGAGGATCAGGCGGAGGAACTTCAGGGCGGCCTGCTCCTGGTAGTCGCGCTCCGAGGGTTGCTGATAGGTGGCGGCGGCGCGGGCGAGGCGCTGGGGAAAGCCCCAGTCGGAGAGCAGGGCATCGGTCAGTTCCCGGTGGTTGATGCCGAACTCGCGGGTCTCCATCTCCACCAGTCGCTCCGGATCGGCGGCTTCGTCCGATTCGAGAATGCGGCTGTACCGTTCCGGGTGGGCGGAGGCGAGGCCGAGGCGGCCCATGCCGCAGAGGAGTCCGCAGACGTAGCTCTCGGATGCGGCGCCGCGCCCGGCGAGTTCGGTCAGGTACTGGGCGGCGACCGCGCGGCCGAGGGATTGGTGCCAGAAGGCGCCGTAATCGAAGGCGCGGCAGATGGTCTTGGGGTTGTTGGAAATCAGGGAGAAGCCGAGAACGAGATCGCGGAGGGAGGCGAAGCCGATGCGAAGAACCGCCTCCTCGAGCGGGGGTGTGGACGGGGCGGCGCTGCTGGTGCGGACCGGGGTGAAGGTGTTCGCGACCTTGAGGATGCGACCGGTGAGGGAAGGGTCGGACCTGACGACCTTGGTGATTTCATCGACCCCGCAATCCTCCTGTTGGGTGAGCTGGAGGATCTGCATGCCGACCCCGGCGGGGGACGGCAGCTTCCCCGAGAATTTCAGCTCGTAGAAGACCTTGTTCACCGAGTCTGTATCGACCCGGTATGGAGGGGACTTTAGACGGTCAGGATCTCCCGGACGACACGGCCGTAGACATCCGTAAGGCGTTCATCGCGGCCCTGGTGGAAGTAGGTGAGCGCCTCATGATCGAGACCGCACAGGGCGAGAATGGTGGCGTGCAGATCGTGGAGGTGGACCTTGTTGATCACCGCCTCGAAGCCGAACTCGTCGGTTTCACCGTAGGCCATGCCGCCGCGGACGCCGGCGCCGGCGAGTCACATGCTGAATCCGTAGGGGTTGTGGTTCCGGCCGGGCTCGCCCTGGCCCTCGCTGAAGGGCATTCGGCCGAACTCGCCGCCCCAGATGACCAGGGTGCTGGCGAGCAGCCCGCGCTGTTCGAGGTCGGTGAGCAGCGCGGCGATGGGTTGATCGACCTCCGCGGCGTGGCGCCCGTGGTTGCTTTCGATGCCCGCATGGGCGTCCCAGGTCTCCTCGAGGTGACCGCCGCCCGAGTAGAGCTGCACGAAGCGCACGCCGCGTTCCACGAGCCGGCGCGCCACCAGGCAGTTCCGGCCGAACTCGTCGGTGGGTTGCCGGCCCACGCCGTAGGCCTCGAGGGTCGCGCGGCTCTCCGACCCGAGGTCCACGGCCTCCGGGGTCGCCGACTGCATCCGGTAGGCGAGTTCGTAGCTGTTGATCCGTGCGGCGAGTTCCTTCCCGCCGGGACGCGCGGCGAGGTGCTCCTCGTTCAGCCGGGCCAGCAGGTCGAGTTGCTCCCGCTGCGTCGCGGCGCTGACCCCGGCGGGGCCGCGAAGATCAAGGATCGGATCGCCGGTCGGCCGGAACAGGGTCCCTTGATAGATGCCGGACATGAACCCGCTCGACCAATTGGGCTGCCCGCTGATCGGGCCGCCGCGCTTGTCCAGCATGACCACGTAACCCGGCAGGTCCTGGTTCTCGGTCCCCAGGCCGTACACCGCCCAACTCCCCAGCGATGGCCGGCCGATGAAGGTCTTGCCGGTGTTCATCGCCACCAGCGCCGACCCGTGCGCGTGGCTGTCGGTGTGGCAGGACCGGATCACCGCGAGCTTGTCCGCGTGCTCACGCACCCGGGGGAAATAGTCGGAGATCATCAGGCCGCTCCTTCCGCCGGGTCGGAACGGCCGGAACGCCGGGGTGAGAAACCCGACCTTCCTGCCGCCGGAGTTGATGTACTTCTTCCCGGGCGGCAGCGGTTGTCCGGCGTACTTCTCCAGGGCGGGCTTCGGATCGAAGGTGTCCACCTGCGACGGCCCGCCGTTCATGGTGAGAAAGATGACGCTCCGCACCGGCGTCGGCCGATGCGGCGCCTTCGGAGTCAGCGGTCCGGCCGGCGGGGAGCCCGCGGGCACTCCGGCCCGCGCCGCACGCGCGAAGAAGCCGTCGGCGGTGAGAAGGCTCGAGAGGGCGATCCCGGTGAACCCCACGCCCATGTCCCAGACAAACTCGCGGCGGGTGCGCCCGCAGGGGAACCGGCGCGGCGCCGGATCGGGGCTGGAGGACGGATTCGGTTTCATGCGGAGGCTCGGTGACAGGGCAGGGGGTCAGTCCACGTACAGGAATTCGTTCGTGTTCAGCAGCACGTGGCACAGGGCGGCGAGGGCCTGCATCTCCGGCGGGTGGACCGGCGGCTGCGCGTCGCGCGACCGCTCCAGCCGAACGCGCGACGTTGCCCGCGCCAGGAATCCGCGGGCGTCCCCGGCCTCGGCCGGGGTGGGGTCCCTGCCCAGCGCCAGCCGCCATGCAAGCCGGATGCGTTCGCCCGCCGAGGTCGCACCCGCGGCGACGCGCCGGGTGAGTCCGGCGCTTTGCTCGTGAACGAAGGCGTTGTTCAGCAGGGCAAGCGCCTGGGGCGCGACCACCGACACATCGCGCTGCCCGCAGGGAAGGGTGGTGTCGGGGAAGTCGAACACGGTGGCAAACGGAGGAAGCAGGCTGCGCTTGGTGAAAAGGTAGAGGCTCCGGCGCCCTTGTTCCTCCACGGGCGAGGCCTTCCAAGCCTGGTCCTTCATCGACAACCCCTCGAGCGCGTCCGCGCCGATCACCGGGGCGAAACTGGGACCGCCCGCGCGGGTGAGATCCAGACCGCCGCCGACCATCAGCAGCGCGTCGCGCAGGGCCTCCGCATCCATCCTCCGACGCTCGGCGCGCCACCAGAGCCGGTTCCCCGCGTCCCGATCCTCGTACACCGCCCGCCGCGGGTGGATCGAGGACTGCCGGTAGGTCGCCGACATCACCATGAGCTTGTGGATCGGCTTCGACCGCCACCCCTGCCGGACCAGTTCCGAGGCCAGCCAGTCCAGAAGCTCCGGATGGGTCGGTGCGTCCCCGGTGAACCCGAAATTGTCCGGGGACCGCACCAGCCCCTGCCCGAAATGGTGCAGCCAAAGCCGGTTCACCCAGACCCGCGGGGTCAGCGGATTCGCAGGGTCCGCGATCCACGCCGCCAAATGCCGGCGCCGGTGCGTGGTCGCCGAACCCGGCGGCGGCGGCGGCACCGCCCGGTTCAATGCGGGCACCATCGAAAGCTGCCCCGGCTCGACCACCTCCCCGGGTCGGTTCGGGTCGCCCTTCTTCAGGAAACGAAGGGGCTTGGGATCCGCCGACACGTCCGTCCACGCCAGCACTTCGCGGCCCAGCCTGGCCGGGTCGGGACCTCCGAGAACCCCCTGGCCGGGCTGCACGTACCCCGCCCAGAACGCCGCCGCCATGCGGTGGTAGTCCATCTGGGTCACCGGATCGAACTTGTGATCGTGGCAGCGCGCGCACTTCACGGTGATGCCGAGAAACGCCGTGCTGGTCGCGTGGACGAGATCCTCGAGCCGCTCGTACTGGTACTCCTGCGGATCGTTGGGCTCGTCGTTCCAGGTGCCGAGGCGAAGGAAGCCGGTGGCGATCCAGGTCGAATCGTCGGCGTCGGGAAGTTCGTCGCCGGCGAGTTGCTCGAGCACGAAGCGGTCGAAGGGCTTGTCTTCGTTGATGGCCTGGACCACCCAGTCCCGGTACTTCCAGACGTGGGGCTTGGGTTGGTCGCGCTCGTAGCCGGAGGTCTCGGCGTAGCGCGCGACGTCCAGCCAGTGGCGTGCCCAGCGCTCCCCGAACTGCGGCGAGTCGAGCAGGCGGTCGACGACCTCCTCGTAGGCGTCGGGGGAAGGGTCCGCGAGAAAGGCCTCGAGCTGTTCCCAGGAGGGCGGCAGCCCGGTGAGATCATGGTGAAGCCGCCGGAGCAGGGTGCGCCGGTCCGCCTCGGGAGCCGGTTCCCACCCGGCATGCTCCAGCCTTGCGCGGATGAAGGCGTCGATCGGGTTCCCGCTCGTTGGGCCGGACCCGGGCGATGGGACGGGTGGACGTCGGACGGGTTGCAGGGACCACCAATCGCGACCCGCGCGCCGCGCGGTGCTGACCTCGAAGGGATCGAGATGGCGGTCCGCCGGCCAGGCGGCACCCGAAGCCACCCACGCCTCGAGGGTCGCGATGTCGCCGGGGTCGAGCGTCTGCGGTTTGCCCTGGCGCGGCGGCGGCATCTCCCCCGCACGAAGCCGGCGGATGAGCAGGCTTTCGCCGGCGTTGCCCGGGACCAGCGCCGGTCCGGATTCCCCGCCGGTCCTCGCGCCATCCGGTCGGGTGAGGTCCAGTTGCCCCGAGGCGTCGGCTCCCGAATGGCACTCCGCGCAGTGCCGCACCAGCAGCGGCGCGACCGAACCGTCGAAATCGACCGAGCCCGCACTCACTGTTCCGATCGCCACGAGCAGAAGGATCCGGATGACGGCCGGGAAACCGTGGGCGCGGCGGTGCGCCGGCGGATGCGCGCATCCGGTCGGGGCGGGGTTCACGGAGGTTCTCCATAGCAGCAGCCGGCCTGATTCGTCCAAGCCATAACCCGGAGAACTTCGGCTGTTCTTTGATCCTGGGACTTGCCAGCCTTGGCGCCCACGGACCCCCGGGAAACCGCAGAACGCGGTTTCCGCGACGGCTGGTTCCGGATTTCAACCCAACGGTTCCCAGGATTCATCCCATGCATTGCATGTCGACTTCGCATCGAACGTCCCTTCAGCTCGCCGGACTTGTCTCCCTCGCGTCCCTCGCCGTCCTTCCCGGCGCCTTCGGACATGAGGAGGGTCACGCGCATCATCCCGATGAGGTCACCACGGTGACGCCTCTGGCGTTCGTGACCGAGGCGAAGGGGCCGGTTTCCGCCCCGCGGCTCCGCGCGGCGTCAGGCACCCCGACCACCGGCCAGGGCTTCTGGACCTTCGTCGCCGACCGCTCGAAGGTGCCGGTCCCCGCGGAGGCCCTGCCCAAGGTCAAGGGCGCGCACGGCACGGTCCTCGTCGACAACGCCACCGACACCGCCTACTGGGGTCTCCAGGACGTCGGCTGGATCGCTTTCACCGACAAGCTCACCCGGTCCGCGGTCATTCCCCAGGATCCCGCGTTCCCGGCGGGCAACCTCCACGGCGCCGACATCCTCCCCCGCAAGGGCCAGCCCGCCGCCATCGTCGCCGCCGACAACGTCCAGGCCGAGGTCTACCTCACCGACACGTCGTTCCAGTCGCCGCAGGTCCTCAAACTCCCGCCACTGGAACCCTACGCCGACGGCAAGGGCTACGCGCCGACGGACGCCGCCTTCGGCAAGGGCGGCACGGTCTGGATCACCGACGGCTACGGCAAGGCCTGGTTCATGCCGGCCTCGAGCGAGCCGTTCGAGTTCCTCGGCCACGCCTACGGCGGCAAGAAATTCTCCGGCACACCCCACGGCATCACCCTCAACCCCAAGACCGGCCGCCTCATCGTCTCCGCGCGCCCCGAAGGCCTGGTCAAGGACTGGGATCCCAAGTCCACCCGCACCGTGGCCATCGACGGCCTCCCCTCCGGCAGCACGGTCTGCGACGTGGATATCTGGGGCGATTACGCGCTCGCACCGTGCCTCGACGGCCCGAACCGTTCCCCCGGCCCGATCTACATCATCAACCTCCGGAAGAAGGCCGTGGTCGCCACCCTCAAGCCCAAGGCCGACCTCGGTTACGAGGACGCCCAGCACATCCACGACGCCTGCTGGTACGTGACCGGCAAGGGCCGCAACCGCGAGGTCTACGTGCTCTTCACCAACTGGAACCCCGGCGGCGTCGGCGCGCTGCGCCTCGTCGCCCCGGCCGAATAAGCCCCGTGCCCAACGCCATCCCGCCCACCCCGTCCTCCCCGGTTGAACTGGCCGGGAAACGGCTCGTGGTGATCGGCGGGACGACCGGCCTCGGACTCTCCGCAGCCCGCGCCTTCCTCGCCGCCGGCGCCCACGGGGTGGTGGTCACCGGCCGAAACCCCGACAACGTGGCCGCCGCGGTCCGCACCCTCGGCGACCACGCCCGCGGACTGGCCGGGGACGCCTGCGACAGCCGCCACGCCGGGGACGCCATCGCCCTGGCGCTCGAGGCGTTCGGCGGCTTCGACGGCCTCTACCACGTCGCCGGCGGCAGCGGCCGCCGCTTCGGCGACGGCCCGCTCCACGAGGTCACCGACGACGGCGTTCGCGCGACACTCCAGCTCAACCTGGATTCGGTGATCCTCTCCAACCGCGCGGCGGTGAAACAGTTCATCGCCCGGCAAACCCCGGGGGTCATTCTCAACCTCGGATCCGTGCTGGGCTGGGCGCCTTCCCCACACCACTTCGCCACCCACGTCTACGCCGCCGCCAAGTCCGCGATCCCCGGCTTCACCCGCTCCATCGCCGCCTACTACGCCGCACACGGCATCCGCGCCAACGTCCTCGCCCCCGCTCTGGTCGAGACCCCGATGGCCCGTCGCGCCGCCACCGATCCCGACATCCTCCACTTCATCCGCACCAAGCAACCCCTCGACGGCGGACGCATCGGGCGACCCGACGACTGCGACGGCGCTGCGGTGTTCCTCATGTCCGACTCGGCGCGCTACGTCACCGGTCAGGTGCTCGCCGTCGACGGCGGCTGGGGCGTGAGCGAAGGCCAGTACGCCACCCCATGAACACCGCCGTCGCCTCCGATGCGCCGGGGAATCCCGCCGGCGCCTATGCGCTGGGTCTCGACCTCGGCGGATCCAGCGTGAAGGGGGCCACGGTTTCTCCCGCGGGTTCGGTCCTCGCCCAGGCGCAACGCGCCTTCGACCCGGAACGGAGGATGGACTTCGCCGAGGCGGTTCGGACCCTGGCGCTGGAAATGGTCGAAGCCCGCGGCGGACCGCCGGCGACCATCGGCATGTCGGCACCGGGCCTGCCCGCCCGGGATGGCCGGTCGATCGCCCACCTGCCCAACCGCCTCGACGGCCTCGAGGGACTCGACTGGGCCGCGTGCCTCGGACTCGGTCGGGAGGTCCCCCTGCTCAACGACGCCCAGGCCGCGTTGCTCGGTGAAACCTGGCTCGGCGCCGCCCGCGGACGCACCAACGTGGTGCTCCTCACCCTCGGAACCGGCGTGGGCGGCGCGGCCATGGTGGACGGACACCTCCTCCGCGGACACACCGGCAAGGCCGGTCACCTCGGCCATGTGTCGCTGGATCCGAACGGGCCACCCGACATCTGCCGCACCCCGGGAAGCCTCGAACTCGCCATCGGCAACGCCACGATCCGGCAACGCTCCGGCGACCGGTTCGCAACCACCCACGACCTGATCCGCGCCCACGGCGCAGGCGATGCCTTCGCCACCAAGGTCTGGCTCGAGTCCGTCCGCGCCCTCGCCGCCGCCATCGCGTCCTTCACCAATGTGCTCGACCCGGAGGTCGTCGTGATCGGCGGCGGTATCGCGGCGGCCGGCGACGCCTTGTTCGAACCGCTGCGGGCGCTCGTCGCGGACATGGAATGGCAGGCTTGCGGACACGCGGTGCAGCTCGTCCCGGCCGCCCTCGGCGACAAGGCGGGCGCGGTCGGCGCCGCATGGCACGGTCTTCGATCCGCCAGCCCGTGAGTTCCATGCCCGACCACACGCCGGTTGAGGTCCCCGACTGGCTCCGCCCAGCGGTTGCGGTGGCGGTGGAGCAGTTGCCCAACGCGGTGATCCGCGAGATCGGCCAGCAGATCCCCGGCGGCTTCACACGCCGCGAAACCATCCTCGAGGCCTGGAAACGCCAGGCCCGCGGGTTCCACCGCATCGATCCGGGCCTCTGCGATCACCTGCGGCTGGCCCTCCCGGCCTGCAGGGTCCTGCGCCTCATCGAACCGGCCTGGATGGCCTCGTTCCTCCATCCACTCCGCCGCCTCGTCGGCCCTGAGGTGCTCGCGGTCGCCCTCTGGCTCGATCACCGCCCCGAGGTCGCCGCCCTCGCCACACCCGAGGTCCTGACTCCGGCGCACCCCGACACCACCGAGGAGGAAGCCCGGGGACAATGGCTGGAGCTGGTTCGTGGATTCCTCCTCTCCCCGCTCGGCGCGGACTTCACCCCGCCCGCATCCGCATCCGCATCCGCGCTTTCCCACGCCCCCGACACCGGGTCGTCCGGCCCCGGCGAGTCGGCCGGACAGGAACTGGAACTCGCCCGCAAACGCCTGGCCCAGGCGCGCAAGCAGTTGTCCGAGACCACCACCGCTCACCAGAAGGAGCTGGCCCACCTGAGGGCCGCCCACGAGACCGAACTCGCCTCGCGCGCCTCGCGCGCCAGCGAACTGGAGGCGCGGCTGCGGGAGATGGAATCCGAGTTCGCCCGCAAGGTGCGCGACGAGGTGGCCCAGGCGCTGGATGCCCGTATCCGACCCTGGTTTCCCCGGGTGGTGGCCCTGGAGGAGGCCGGTGAGACGGCCGCCGGCGCGATCGAGAAACTCGCCGCCGACCTGCGCGCGGCCCTGGACCAGCAGCGACGGGCCGACCGCCACCAGGCCAACCACGCGCGACTCCGGGAGCGGTTGGGCGAATTGCTGGAGTTGCGCGACCAGGTCCAGTGGGCGCGGGCGGAATCGCTTCAGCCGCTCCCGAACTGGCCCGCGCTCCTGTCCCGGCTCGACACCGCCATCGCCGAGCTGCGGCAGGATCTGCGCGAGGTGCCCGACGCGGCCCCCTGGGCGGCGGACCTCGCGGCGGATCTCGCGGCGTGCGCCGCCCCGGGCGATGTGGACGGCGTCCTGAACCGCGCCACGCACCTCGCGGAGGCCGGCCTGCTCGGCGACAACACCGTCGAGTGGCTTCGGCGTAGAGCCGCTGAGCGGCGGTCCGTGCTCAACGACGCGCTGGTGTCGAGAACCCCGCCGGCACCCGTGCGCCTTCGCGAGGTGATCGCCGGCCAGACCGCCGGGGTCATCCTGGTCGATGCCTACAACTGGATCGGGCGCGCGGGCGCAATCCTCGGAGTGCCGACCGATCCCGCCACCTTCCCGGCCGCCTTGCGGCAGTTGCAGCCCCTCCTGCGCCGCACCGCACGTCAGGCCGCCCGCGCCGAGCTGCTGCTCTTCGTCGACGGTCCCCGCGATCACACCGAGACGTGGGCGGACAACCTCCGACTGGTCTACTCCGGCGGGACCGGCGCCGATCGCGCGGATGCCGTGATCCGCGGGCACCTGGAACATCTGCGCAACTGCGCCGACCCGCGGGCGGCGTTCGTGATCTCCGACGACCGCACGGTGCGGACCTGCGCCCTGCGATTCGGCGCGGTGGTGGAGTCCTGCGAGGCGTTTGCCCGGCGCCTTCGGTCGGCCGGTTGACCGCCGCGCCGGAGACGGGATCAAGCCGGCCCCGGGATCAGGCTGCGGATCCCGTGCTGCGGGGCGGGCTGGGGTTGGGGTTGGGGCTGGGGCTGGGGTCCGGGTCGGCGACGGCGCTCTCCTGCGCCGGGTGCAGGCCGAGTTGCCGGAGTTTTTCCCGCATGCGCAGCCGGCTGATGCCGAGCCAGCGCGCGGCCTTGGCCTGGTTGCCCTGCGCACGGCGAATGGCCTGGGTGAACAGCTCCGGCTCCAGATCGGCGTGCATCTGCGCCAGGGCGTCCCGCACCTCGCCGCGTTCGGCGCGTGCCAGCAGATCGGCCACGTAGGCCGGGTGGCTCTGTTCCGTCGAGGTGCGCGGCCTGCGGCTCTTCCCCAGCACCTCATGCACATGATCGAGCTGGATGGTGTAACCCTGGGTGAGCACCAGGGCCTGGCGGATCACGTTCTCCAATTCACGCACGTTGCCGGGCCAGGGCTGTTGCTGGAGGTATTCCACCGCCTCGGCCTGGATCGACGGACTTTCGACGCCGACCTCGGGGCCGTGACGGCGCAGGAAATGCCGGACCATCTCCGGGATGTCCTCGGTGCGCTGGCTCAGCGGCGGCAGGTGGATGGTGACCACGTTCAGGCGGTAGTAGAGGTCCTCCCGGAACTCCCTCTCCTGAATGGCGGCCTCGAGATCCCGGTGTGTGGCCGCAATGACCCGCACATCCACCGGGACCGACTCGCGACCGCCGACGCGCTGGATGGCGTGCTCCTGAAGAACACGCAGGAGCTTGGTCTGGAGCGTGGCGTTCATGTCGCCGATCTCGTCCAGGAACAGCGTCCCGCCGTTGGCCTGCTCGAAACGGCCGATGTGACGCCGGTCCGCGCCGGTGAACGCCCCGCGCTCGTGCCCGAACAGCTCGCTCTCCAGCAGGTTCTCGGGGATCGCCGAACAGTTGACCGCCAGGAAGGGCGCGGACGCGCGGTCGCTGTGCTGGTAGATCGCCCGCGCGACCAGTTCCTTCCCTGTGCCCGTCTCGCCCCGGATCAGGACGGTCAGCCGGGTCGCCGCCACCCGGCCGATCTCCTTGTAGATCGCCTGCATCGTGCGGCTCCGCCCCACCAGCGCGGTGCGCGCGGTCTCCGCGGGACCGATCTCGATGGGATCGGACATCAGCCGGCTGCTGGCAATGGCCCGCGCGGTGATGTCGAGCATCTGATCCATCTCGAACGGCTTCGGGACATAGTCGATCGCCCCCCAGCGCGTCGCCTCGATCGCCGTGTCGGTGGTGCCGTGCGCCGTCATGAGCACGATCGGCAGCTTCGGACGGGCCTTGTGCAACTGCCGCACCAGGTCCAGCCCGTCGATGCCCGGCAGCCGAAGGTCGCTGATCACCAGATCAAACGGCTCCGACAACGCCCGTTCCAGGCCGTCGTCGCCGCGCGCAAGCACGGTGACGGCGTAGCCTTCGGCTTCCATCACCTTCTGCATGCCGGCGGTGATGGCGCGGTCGTCCTCAATCAGCAGGATTCGGGATCGGTTCTTCATCGTCTTCGCGGTGCCGGGTTCGCGGCAGCACGATCCTGAAGGTCGTGCCCCGCCCAGGCTCGGTGTCGTACTCGATCAGGCCCTCATGCAATTCAACGATCCTCGCGGCAATGGGCAAACCCAGCCCGGTGCCGTCATCCTTCGTCGTGAAGAATGGATCGAACAGACGCTGCACCACGTCCGGGGTCATGCCATGGCCGTTGTCCGCGACCTCCACGATCGCAACGTCCGCCGGCCCACGGGCAAGCGAACGCCGTGCCAGAACCACCCGCAGCGTCACGGTTCCCTCCCCGACGATGCTCTGACCCGCGTTCTGAACCAGGTTGATCAGCACCTGCTTCAGCTTCGACGCGTCCGCCAGCACCCACGCAGACGCAACCCCCTCCCGCACCAGCCGCACCGACCGCCTCGCAAGCTCCGGTTCCATCAACGTCGCCACATCAGCCACCAGCCCACCGATCTCCACCGGCCGCCGATCGACATCCGGAGGCCGCGCAAATTGAAGAAACTCCCCCACGATCCCCTCCAGCCGGTCGATCTCGTTCCGAATCACTCCCACGTCCTCCCTCGCGGATTCCATGCCCGCCACACTCCTCGACAAACTGAAGAGCCGCACCTTGATCGCCGTCAGCGGATTCCGGATCTCATGCGCAATGCCCGCGGCGAAAACCCCCAGCGACGCGAGCTTCTCATGACGCTCCAGATGCGTCCGGCTCTCGGATAGCTCCGCCCGAAGCGGCGCGATCCGCCGCCGATAGAAAATCGCCACCGCCACCGCGCCTCCCGCGGCCACCAGGGTCAGCGACAGAAACCATAGCTGCTCCAGCGACTCCAACGTCTCCTCCGTCCCGAGGGATCCCGCCGCCCCGGGCGCCGTCGCCTTCGGACGCAGCCGGTCAAACAAACGCCAGGTCTCGAGCTCGATCCAAACGATCGCGCCCAGCGTGATCAGGATTCCGAACACGAAGGCGATCCTTCGCGGACTGGGGCGCTTCCGGGCGTTCATGGAGATGGCGTGCGGCTGACCCGGGGTGATCCGCATGGAACCAGCCCAACCGGAGAACGGCCTTTGCCCTCCACGCACCGCCCGCCGCGACGAGTTCACACCGGGTGGAATGCGAGTCGGCACAGGGCCAGCCCAAGCAGTTTTCGAGCCCGAACCCTAGCCCGCCCCCACCCGCAACGCGACCCCCAAGAACCCAGCCCCCGCACCCCACCCCATTCGCCACTCGCCATTCGCCATTCGCCATTCGCCATTCGCCACTCGCCATTCGCCATTCGCCACTCGCCATTCGCCATTCGCCACTCGCCATTCGCCACTCGCCATTCGCCACTCCCCGCGTCGGCCCGTCCAGCCCCCAACCCTTCGAATCGGGTAAGCAAGCCGGATGGACGTTGACGGATCCGCGCCGATCGCCGATTCGACGCTGCGACATGGCAAACGACCCATCCGAGGTGCCCTCCAATGCCCCAGCCCCGGAAGCCGCCACCCCCGCGGAGATGGCCGATCGGCTGGAACGCCTCAAGACCGAGGCCGCCCTGGAGTTGCTCGAAAGCCAGCCCGCCGACACCGGGGCTCGCATCCTCATGGAACTGGAGTCCGAGCACGGATCCCGATTGCTCGCCCGCTCCGACACAGCCCGCATCATCGAGTGGACGGCCTCGCTCGCCCCCAATCACGCCGCCGATCTCCTGGCCCGCGTGGCCCCCGACCGCCGCCAGGAAATCCTCGACGGGCTTTCCCCGGACCACGCCCAGGCGGTGACCCGCCTCCTGCGTTACCCCCCGGACTCGGCCGGCGGCATCATGGACGACGCCTTCCTCTCGGTGCATGCCGACGGGACGGTCGCCGAGGGTCTGGAACGGCTCCGGTCCAGAATGGCCCGCCGAACCGCCGACGTCGGCTACCTCTACGTCACCGAAACGACCGGCGAACTGATCGGCGTGGTGTCGGTTCGCGACTTCCTCTTCGCCCCACCCCAACGCCGGGTCCGCGACATCATGAACCGCGAGATCCGGTTCCTGCGCGTCACCGACGATCAGGAGGCCATCACCCGGCAGATCGAACGCCTGCGCTACATGGGCCTGCCCGTCGTCGACGAACGACAACGACTGGTCGGCGTGGTCCGGGTGACCGAGGCGCTGCGCGTGGCCGAAACCGAGGCCACCGAGGACATGCAGTTGATGGTCGGCTTGTCCGGCGAGGAACAGGTCCACACGCCGTGGTCCGTCGCCATCAAACGCCGCCTCCCGTGGCTCGGGGTCAATCTCGGAACCGCCCTGCTCGCCGCAACCGTGGTCGGTGTGTTCGAGGAAACCATCTCCCGCTGGACCGCTCTGGTGGTCTTCCTCCCGCTGATCTCCGCGGTGGCCGGAAACGCCGGCGTCCAGGCCCTCACCGTCATCATCCGCGGCCTGGCCCTGGGCCACGTGGCGGCCGGCGACGCGATCCGCATTCTCCGCAAGGAACTGGCCATCGGCGCCATCAACGGCCTCCTCCTCGGCATCGCCCTCGGCCTGATCGGCTTCGGCTGGAAGGGAAGCCTCGTCCTCGGCGCGGTCGCCGGCTCGGCCATGATGCTCAACCAGGTCGTCGGCGTGCTCTCCGGCGTGCTCGTCCCCTTCGGCCTCAAAGCCCTCCGCATCGATCCCGCCACCGCTTCCAGCATCCTCGTCACCACCATGACCGATATTCTCGGCTTCCTCATCTTCCTCGGCCTCGCCGCGGTCGCCCTCCGCACCGTCGCCCTCTAAGAGCCCGTCTGAAAATTGGAAGGGGTCCTGCGACGAGGGATTTTGGGCTGGGCCAAGGCGGCGAGGCCGGTGCATCCCCGCAGCGGGCTGTAACGGCCGAGCCAACACAGGCCCAGCCCAAAAGAACCGTCGCCCGAAGGGTTTTCGAGGAAAAGGCCGGCTGGCTTCGTTGCTCCTCGGTCACAGACCTCTGGCGGGTATGCTCCCTCGTCGCGCCTCGCCATCCGGCCTTTTCCTCGAAAACAGGACCTCTTCCAATTTTCAGACGGGCTCTAACGCCCCCCCGATCCACCACCACCGGCCACCCCCCCCAGGCCCCCCACCAGGTGGCACGGCCCGTGCCACCTGGGATCCGCCGCGTGCCATCCCCACGGGCCTCCTTCGCCCGCCCAGGGGCCCAAAGCCCCCTCCGGAACCGCCCGCAAGCGGTTCCTGCCGCTGGCACGATGTTCGCTTACTCCAAGTGACACCCGCGCGGGCCGACCACGTCGACGCCGGACCATCCGGACCGGTCCCTTGGAACACCACGCTGCGGCAACCTTTTCACCATCATGACCATGAGCACCAGGATCCAGGAGTCGGACCGCAAGACCGGCCATCGCACCATCTACATCACCGCCGCCGATATGAAGCGGCTCCGCCGGTTCGTCGAAACCCAACGGTCCCCGCGCGAGGACCTGAAGTCCTTGGTCGCCGAACTCGACCGCGCCCAGGTCGTGGCCGCCCCCGACATCCCCGGCGATGTCATCACCATGAACTCCCAGGCCCGCCTCCGCGATGTCGAGACCGGGGACATCATGACCTACACCCTCGTCTTCCCCGAAAGGGCCGACTACGAGTCCAACCGCATCTCCGTTCTGGCCCCCATCGGCACCGCCATGCTCGGCCATCGCGAAGGGGATGAATTCGAGTGGACCGTCCCCGACGGCACGGTCCGACTGCACGTGGAAAAGGTTCTCTACCAGCCGGAAGCCGCGGGTCACTACCACCTCTGAACATGAATCACCCCCGTAACATGCCGGTGACCCCGATCGTTCCGTGGGTCACCACCCCCACCCCGACCGCCGAGCCGTCCCTGCTCGATCAACCGTCCCGTTGGTGGCGGACCTGGACGACCCCGGCCCCGAGACCCTGGCGCATCTCCTCCCTGGTGCCGGGCTTCATCAGCACCGCCCTGGTCCTCGCCGGTTGCGGCCTGCTCGCCACCGCTGTGCTCAAAGCCGTCGCGGCCCCATCCGAGGCCGCGGTGCTCCTTGTCCTCGCGGTCGCTCACGCCCTCGTCGGCGTCGTGTTCAAGGCGACCTTCAAGACCGTCACCTTTGACGGTCACAACTACCGCATCCGCAGCCTCATGGCGGTCGAAACCGTGGACCCCAGGGACGTCTGCCTGGTGGTCGAGGTGCGCGGACCCTGCTGGAAGGTTGTCCGACTGCACTTCAACCGCACCACCCGCTTCGGCCCCGACATCGCCTTCGTCGCCGCATTCACCCGGAAGGATATCGTGGCCAGCCTTCGCAACCTCCGCGACGCCCGGACCCATCACCACGCCGAGCCGGAACAGCCCCCGGCCGGACGCTGAACCGTAGCCCAAGCCGCGAAGGCAAACGCCGCACGGGACAGATATCGGAAAGGACGAATCAGGGTAGGTGCCGACACCCCTCCCGTGGCACCGATATGGGGATCCGGACGTTGAGGGGGAATAGGATCGATCCCGGATCGGGAAGGGGAAGGCGCGGGTCGGACAGCCCCGGAGGGGCGGCGAGAACCATAGCCCACGGCGTAAGCCGTGGGTTCACCGGCCCCCAATGGTCACGAGCCCCGGAGGGGCGACAAGAAGGCAAACGTCACGCGAGATCGGAACGAACGAATCGGGGCAGGTGCCGACACCCCTCCCGGGGCACCGGTATGGGGATCCGGACGTTGAGGGGGAATAGGATCGATCCCGGATCGGGAAGGGGA
>VFQN01000317.1_pt1 | contig 95529 bp, 106 predicted proteins | sample 3512371 | NCBI WGS metagenome assembly VFQN01 (sample SAMN10412370, study PRJNA504923) | tailings metagenome | isolation source: Replicate 2 from Balatoc abandoned mine | place: Philippines: Itogon, Benguet | collected 2017-08-28 | reverse complement strand
AGCCTTCCTCGTCGCCGGTGCGGTTCAGCGGGAACAGCACGTTCTCGCAGAGCTTCGCGGCTTCCTCGACGATCGCGTGGATGGTGTCCGGCGTCGCTTCTTCGTAGCCCGGCAGCCTGGCGAGCGACGAAACGTCGAGCACTTCGTTCAGAACGAACTGGATGTCTTTGATCGGGGCCTTGTAGACGGCCATTGCTTCCTCCTCAGTCGCTTTTCAGCCTAGTCTCTCTCAGGATCGACGCCGCGCTGGCGCAACTCGGCGCTCACCTGGCTCTCGACTTCCCTGAACTCGTTGATGTGCTGATCGAGATCGGCGCGCTTGCGCTCGAGATCGGCGATATGGAGCTGGCTGCGGCGCAGCAGCTCGCGCAACTGCTGCACGCCGGTGCGGTCGACCTGGTAAAGGTCGAGCAGTTCGCGGATTTCCGCGAGCGAGAAGCCCAGCCGCTTGCCGCGCAAGATCCAGCTGAGGCGCGTGCGATCTCCGACGCTGTAGAGGCGCGTCATGCCCTGGCGGCGCGGCTTGATCAGGCCCTCGTCTTCGTAGAAGCGGATCGTGCGGGGCGTGATCGCAAACTCGCGCGACAGTTCGGCGATGCTATAGATGCGCTGTGTGTCACGCGGCACGGCGCTCTTGGCGGAAGATGAGGCGGCGACGGACATGGTGACGAAGTCTTAGTTAACGTTTACGTAAACGTCAATGCAGGTTAACGTAAACGGAAGGGAGAAACATGGCCATCTATCAGTTGAACGACCGCGTGCCGGTGATTCCGAAGTCCTGCTACATCGCCGAGGAAGCCACGATCATCGGCTCGGTGATCCTGGGCGAGAACGTGAACATCTGGTTCGGTGCCGTCCTGCGCGGCGATAACGAGCCGATCGTCATCGGCGACGACAGCAACATCCAGGAACTCTGCGTGCTGCACACCGACCCGGGCGCGCCCCTCACCATCGGCAAGAACGTAACGGTCGGCCATCAGGTGATGCTGCACGGCTGCACGATTGGCGACGGCTCGCTGATCGGCATCCAGTCGGTCGTGCTGAACCGCTCGGTGATCGGCAAGGATTGCCTGGTCGGCGCCGGCGCCGTCGTGACCGAGGGCAAGAGCTTCCCCGACCGCTCCGTAATCTTCGGTTCTCCGGCCAAGGTCGTTCGCGAACTGAACGAGGAGAATGCCACTCGCCTCAAGATGAGCGCCGAGAGCTACGTCGTGCGCGGCCAGAACTACAAGGCGAACCTGAAGCGCATCGGCTGAAGTCGTGATCACCGCGCTCGACCATCTCGCCATCGGCGGCTCCGTTGCGGCCTACGAGACCTTGCTGGGCCGTCGCACGATCGATGGACGGCTGCGCACCGGCAATGTCGGGCTCACTTTCTCGCAAGGCGTGGCCGGGCTTCAGTCGATGACCTTCGCGACAGCCGATCTCGGCAAGGCAGCGACCTTGCTCGAGCGGCGCGCCGTGGCGATCACGAGCGATGGCGATACGCTGGCCTTCACCGGACACGGTGTCCCGCTCAAGCTCGCGGCTGCATCGGCCGATGCGGCCTCGCCCTTCACCGACGATGAGGCGGCCTGTGTTTCCGGCCTCGATCACGTCGTGGTGCGCACGCCCAATCCCGAGCGGGCAATCGCCTTCTATGCGGGGCGGTTGGGGCTCGATCTGCGTCTCGATCGCAGCAATCCGCAATGGGGCGCACGCCTCCTCTTCTTCCGCTGCGGCGACCTCGTCGTCGAGATCGCGCACGATCTGAAGAAGGGTGTCTCCGACGGGCCGGATCATCTCTGGGGTCTGTCCTGGCGCGTGCCCGACATCGCCAAGGCCAATGCCCGCCTGAAGGCCGCCGGCATCGAGGTCTCCGAGCCGCGCGACGGCCGCCGGCCGGGCAGCCAGGTCTTCACCGTCAAAAATCGGACGGAAGGCGTGCCCACCATCGTGATCGGCGGCATCGGTCGTTGGTAGGCCCGACCGTGCGCGCGCTCGCCGCACTCGCCCTTCTGCTCGTCGCGGCCGCCTGTGCCGAAGCGCCGACGGCGCCCAAGCGCGTCGTATCGGCCGCCGACCTGCCGCCGCTCGGCCCCTGCCCGCCCTCGTCCTGGAAGCCGGAAGCGCCGCCACCGACGGCCAGTCGCAAGACGTCGATGATCCTGCTGGCAGTCGGCGAATGGGGCCGCTTCGGCAAGCAGGTCATCACCTACTCCAACGATGCGCCGCCACGCACCGAACAGCTCGGCATCAAGGAGCGCGACGCGCCGGAACGCATCGGCGATTACTGGAATGCCGTCGACAAGCCCGGCCGTACCGGCCTCGACGACATTCCCTGGTCGGCCGCCTTCATTTCGTGGGACATCGAGAGCGCGGGCGTCCCGCGCGATCTCTTTTGCCCGAACTCTACCCACACAATCTACGTCGAGAGGATCGTCGAACGGGCGAAGAAGCCGGGGGCCGCCTTCATTCCGCATGCGCCGACCGCCCGCGCGCCGCAAGTCGGCGATCTCATCTGCGCGTCGCGCAACGGCAGTGGCACGACCTTGCAGAACCTCAATCGCGGTGCCGGCCATTGCGACATCGTCGTCGAGGTCCGCCCCGGCCAGGTCTTCGCCATCGGCGGCAACGTGGGTGACTCCGTTACACGCAGCGTCTTTCCACTGGACGCGAGCGGGTTTTTGTCGCCCTTATCCGGACGACCATTCTTCGCCGTAATTGAAAATCGACTGCCGTAGGAAGGACCATGTCTTCGCTGTACGACTATATCATCGTGGGCGCCGGCTCCGCCGGCTGTGCGCTTGCCGCGCGGTTGGCCTGGGGCCGCCCCAAGCTCAGGATCCTGGTTCTCGAAGCCGGCGGTCCGGACAAGTCGTTCATGCTGAAGATGCCCGCCGGCTTCGCCAGCCTGGGCGAAAACTCCCCCTACAACTGGCACTACGCCACCACCCCCCAGAAGCACTGCAATAACCGGCAGATGTACTGGCCGCGCGGCAAGACCCTGGGCGGTTCCTCGTCGATCAATGCCATGCTCTATATTCGCGGCCATGCCTGGGACTACGACCAATGGCGCCAGCTCGGCAACCAGGGCTGGAGCTACGAAGATGTCCTGCCGTACTTCAAGATGGCGGAGAACAACGAGCGCGGGGCCGACGCCTTCCATGGCAGCGGCGGCCCGCTGAACGTCGCCGACCAGGTCGATCCCAGCCCGATCAACGAAGCCTTCCTGAAGGCGGCCGAACAGGCCGGCCACAAGCGCGTCGCCGACTTCAACGGCGCGGAGCAGGATGGCGTCGGCTTCTATCAGGTGACCCAGAAAAACAAGCAGCGCTGGAGTGCCGCCAGCGCCTATCTTCGTCCGGCGGTCGAGAACAGCGGCGCCCATCTCGAAGTGGTCACCGGCGCTCTCACCGAACGCATCATTTTCGACATGGGCCGCGCCATGGGCGTGCGCTACTCGCTGAACGGCCGCGACGAGGTCGCACGCGTGACGCGCGAAGTGATCCTGTGCGGTGGCGCGGTGAACTCGCCGCAGCTCCTGATGCTGTCGGGCGTCGGCCCGGCCGCACATCTGGAGTCGGTCGGCATCAAGCCGGTCCACGATCTGCCGGGTGTCGGCGGCAACCTGCAGGACCATCTCGATGCCGCGCTGCTGCAGTTCTGCAAGACGCGCGACACCTACGACACCGCCAATAAGCTGGTTTCGCTCTACCAGTATGTGATGAACAAGAAGGGCCCCGGCACGTCGCCGATCGCCGAGTCGGGTGGTTTTGCCCGCACGCGCTCAGGTCTGGCTGCACCCGACATCCAGTTCCATTTCCTGCCGGTGCTGGTGGTCGATCATGGCCGCACCAAGATGAAGAAGAACGGCTACAGTCTGCACATCTGCACTCTGCGGCCCGAGAGCAAGGGCACGATCCGGCTGCGCAGCAAGAACCCCAAGGAACATCCGCTGATCGACGCGAACTATCTCGCCGAGAAGCAGGATCTCGACACGCTGATTGCCGGCGTGAAGATGGGGCGGGAAATCTTCGCCCAGTCGGGCCTCGATCCCTACCGTGCCGACGAATTTCAACCGGGTGCCGCGGCCAAGACGGATGCCGAGATCGAACAATGGATCCGCGCCAAGTGCGAGACGATCTATCACCCGGTCGGCACCTGCAAGATGGGCCCCGCCACCGATCCAATGGCGGTCGTCAACGACAAGCTTCTGGTGCACGGCCTCGAAGGGCTGAGGGTGGTCGATGCCTCGATCATGCCGACCCTGATCGGCGGCAACACCAATGCGCCCAGCATGATGATCGCCGAGCGCACGGCAGCGATCATGCACGAGCAGGGCCTGACCAACTAGGAGGCTGCCGGGGGCACCATCATGACCCGCGCCGCCGACGTGGCACGCCCCCGACGAAGGGCTGCCATCGTTGGCGCGGCGCGCGATTGCGCCAGGCATCTACCAAGGGTTCTCGATAATCTCGGGCGAATTGCCCAAATCTACGCGGAGACGTTCTTCGTCTTCGCTGTCAGCGACTCCAGCGACGACACCTTCAACCAGCTCGAAACGTGGGTCGCGAATGGCCGCAACGGCCGTGTCGTCGATCTCGGCACCCTCGAGTCCACCGTTCCCGTGCGGACGGCGCGTATTGCCTGCGCCCGCAACGCCTGCCTGGACGCAGTGCGCGAGTCGATCGCCGCGGAGTACGATCATCTGATCGTCGTCGATCTCGACGACGTTCTCGACGGCGACCTTGCGATCGATGCTGTGGAGCAAGCGGCCGATTGGCTCGACGCCGCACCTGAACGCGCGGGCGTCTTCGCCAATGCCGCGCCGCGCTACTACGACATCTGGGCCTTGCGCCACGAGAGCTGGTGTCCGGGCGACTGCTGGCACGCGATCTGGGGCCGGCCGGCTGATCGGAGCTTCGAGGCCGCGAAGTTCCGCGAATCGCTATTTCGCCAGATCGTCCTGCCCGCAGCGATGCCGCCTATCGCCGTACAATCGGCTTTCGGAGGCCTTGGTCTCTACAAGATGTTCTTTGCCCGTCAGGGCACCTATTACGGCGTCGATCCGCAGGATCGTCCGGTCTCCGAGCACGTCGCCTTCAACGAGGCGATCCGAAAGGCTGGCGGCCTGCTCCACATCTTTCCATCGCTGATCGTGCAGGCGCCACGGCAGCATCTGTACAGCCCCGACGAGTTTTCGCCGCGTTGGCGCCTGCGGATGCAACTGCGACATCTGGCCGAACGCATGCGCCCGCCCTGGCGCGCGCTGGTGCAGGACGAGCGGTGAAGGTCCTCGTCATCGACCCCGCCCTGCATTCGATGGGCGGGCACCACTACAACGCGACGCACGCGCTGCGAGCGAAACTGTCGGCGCTCGGCGTCGAACACGATTGCCTCGGATCAGCCAATGCCGATGCGCAGACAATTCGCGATCTCGGCTGCACCCCCTGCTTCACCCAGGCCGTCTACGGCCGCACCTACGAAGCGCCGGAAGAATTCGAGCAGCGCGTCCAGACGGTTCTGAAGGAGCTGTCGGATGCCCTGAAACAGCGACCGAAGATCGACCTCATCATTCTGCCGTGCTGCGATCAGGTCCTCGCCTTTGCCCTGGCCCGTTACTTTCGCTTCAGGCCGGCGCCCCATCTCCTGCTCTGGGTACTGTACGCTCCGCATCACAACAAACCGTTCGACGATCCAGCGACGCTGCCCCTGCGGCGCGAGACGCGCGAAGCCTTCGCGGCACTCCAGAGGATCGTCGGCCTGCAGCGCATCTCGGCCTTCTGCGAGACGCCGCAGATGGCGGACATCTATCGCGACCTGACAAGCTTCGAGGTCGGCGTTGCCTCGGGGCCCGGTGCGATCAGCGGAACGCGCGCGGAGCGGCAAGGCGGCGCCCCCGTCGTGAGCTGCATCGGCTTCGCCAACGAAGCCAAAGGCTATCGGCTGCTTCCCGAAGCCTTGCGCGAAGTGATCCGACGGAACCATGACGTGCGCTTCATGATCCACGGGGTCTTTCAGGGCTCCGATGCGCGGGATCAGGCGCCTGTGTTCGAGGCGCTTGCCGAACTGGGGCCGCGCGTAACCGTCAGCACGGAAGTCCTGACGCAGCCCGACTATCTTGCCTGGCTCGACCAGGCCGATCTGGTTCTGCTGCCTTACGACCCCGAGGTCTACAAGACGCGGGGATCGGGGGTGTTCTTCGAGGCTCGCCGTCTCGGCATTCCGGTGATTGCCACAAGGGGATGCGGCTTCGCCCAACCTGCCTTCGAGGCCGGCTGGGGCGTCGAAATCCCCCAGCCCGACGCGTCCGGCGTCGCCGCCGCCGTGCTGCAGGCCCTGCAGAAGATCGACGAACTGACGTCGCGTGCCCGCGCGGTGTCGACGCCCCACGACGATGTCGACGATATCCTGAAAGCAGCCGTTACGAGGCTCCTCAGCGGCCGCGGAAGGCGCGGGCGAGCTGGTCCGTGAGCGGCTTCACCAGGAACGAGGCGACGGTGCGCGGCGTCGTCTGGATGAAGACTTCGACCGGCATGCCGGCGAGAAGCTGCAGCCCGCCGAGGCGCGCAAGCTCGCCGTCGCTGACGCGGACGCGCACCGAATAGTAAGGCTCGGTCGCCTTGTCGTCCTGCGCGACGTCGGCGCCGATATGGATCACCTCACCGTTGAGTTCGGGCGTCGTGCGCTGGTTGAAAGCGGCGAAGCGCAGGACGGCATGCTGGCCGATATGGATCTGGTCGATATCGTGCGGCGCCACTTTGGCCTCGACGATCAGCGCTTCCGTCTGCGGCACGATCAGCATGACCGGCTCGCCGGCCTGGATGACGCCGCCGACCGTATGCACATTGCGCTGGAAGACCCTGCCGTCCTGAGGCGCCACGAGGTCGATGCGCTTGAGCTGATCCTCGGCAGACACGCGTCGCTCGGTGAGTTCCGATTTCTTGGCGCGGATCTCGGCCAGTTCCTTGCCGACTTCGGTGCTGAGGTCCTGATCGATCTGATGGATCTTGAGTTCGAGTTCGGCGATACGGCCACGCCCCTGCGCGACCGCGGCGATCAACGATGCCCGTTCGCCTTCGAGGCGCGCCGCGTCACGTTCGAGTGCCGTCACCCTGCTGATCTGCACGAGGTTCTGCTTCCACAGCACGCGCACGCTCTCGAGCTCCTGCATCAGGAGCTTCACTTCCTTGGTTTTGGCGGCCTCCTGAGCCTGCGTGCCTTCGATCTGGAGCTGGAGCTGCTGGATCTGTTCGCGCAACTGGGCCTTCTGCCCGTCGCGCGCGGCCTTGCGCATCTCGAACAGCCGCTGCTCGCCGGACATCAGGCGTGCCACTTCAGGATCGTCCTTGCGTTCGACGAGGTCGGCCGGGAACGTCACCGACTTGTCGCCGTCGCGCTCGGCCTCGTTGCGCGCCTGCCGCGCGACCAGCTCGTCGAGCGCCTTGTTGACCACGGCGAGGCTCGAACGAGCCTGCGTACCGTCGAGCCGGACCACGACATCGCCCTGCTGTACCCGGTCACCTTCCTTGACCAACAGCTCGCCCACGACACCGCCTGTCGGGTGCTGGACCTTTTTGACGTTGCTGTCGACCACCAGCTTGCCGGGCGCGATCACCGCCCCAGAGATCTGCGTCGCGGCGGCCCAGCCACCGATCCCGACCACGAGAAGGGCGACGGCGACCAAACCCAGGATCAAGGGTTTGCGTGTCGAATGCAGACTGCGTGTCAGGTCGGTCATGACGGTGTCCTTCCGGGAACGCGAAGCGGCTGCGGTGCAGCGCCCTGAGCCATCATCGGCGCCGGTGCGGGCGCAGGGGCAGTCCCTGGCCCTTGCGCGGACTTCATCGCCTCCCGCAGCACCGCGTCCTTCGGTCCGAACGCCTGCTGGCGACCGGCACGCAGCACCAGCAGATTGTCGACACCCGCCAGAGCACTGGGGCGATGCGCGACCACGATCGCGATACCGCCGCGCGCGCGAACCCCCATGATGGCGCGGGTCAACGCTTCGTCGCCGTCATGGTCGAGGCTGGAATTGGGCTCGTCGAGCACGACCAGGAACGGATCGCCATAGAGCGCGCGCGCCAGCCCGATACGTTGGCGTTGACCGGCGGACAGAGCGGCACCGCCCTCGCCCATCTGCGTTTCGTAGCCATTGGGGAGGCCGAGGATCAACTCATGGACGCCGGCAGCCTGCGCCGCCGCAATGACCTTGTCCGACGGCGGTTCGGGGTCGAGCCGGGCGATGTTCTGCGCGACGGTGCCGGCGAACAATTCCATGTCCTGCGGCAGGTAGCCGATATGGTCGCCCAGCATGTCGGGCGACCATTGGTCGAGCGATGCGCCGTCGATCCGCACCTTGCCGCGCGCGATCATCCAGACGCCGACGATCGACCTCACCAAGGTCGACTTGCCCGATGCGCTCGGACCGATGATGCCGAGCCCCTGCCCGGCCTTGAGGTTGAAGGCGATATCCTGGAGCACCAGCGTATTGGAGCCCGGCGGCGCCACACTGATGCCTTCGACGGCCAGCGTATGGCGCGGCTTGGGCAGTTCCATCATCGCCGTCTCGGCCGGCATGCGGGCCAGCAGGTTGTTGAGGCGACGCCAGCTCTGGCGCGCCGCGACAAAGACCCGCCACTGCGCAATCACCACCTCGACCGGCGCGAGGGCGCGCGCCGACAGGATCGAACCTGCGATGATGATGCCGGCCGACGCCTGCTGGTGAATGACGAGATAGGCGCCCACCGCCAGCACGGCCGACTGCAGCATCATGCGCAGCGCGCGGGAGAGACCGCCCATCCCGCCGGTGATGTCGCCGGCCTGCTGCTGTACGGCGAGATAACGCCGGCCGCTTTCCGCCCACAGAGCAGAGAAACGCCCGACCATGCCCATGGCGTGCAACACCTCGGTATTGCGCCGGCTCGCCTCGGCAAGGCTGTTGCGTTGTGCGGAAAGCGCCGAAACCTCGATCGACGGCTTGCGAACCTTGATCTCGGTCAGCGCCGTGATGATGACCAGGATGATGGCGCCCACCGTCGCGGTGACGCCGATCAGGGGATGGAACAGGTAGCAAATGCCGAGATAGAGCGGCAGCCAGGGCAGGTCGAAGAGCGCCGCCGGTCCACCGCCCGACATGAAGCCGCGAATCTGGTCGAGGTCGCGGGCCGGCTCGAAGTTGCCCAACGTCGGCGCTCGCAGCGGCAGCTTGACGAGGAGGTGGTAGACCCTGGCGTCGAGCTGCTCTGAGAACCCACCGGCGATACGGATCAGCACGCGGTTACGCAGGATATCGAGCAGCGCCTGGAAGCCGTAGAGCACACCCGCCAGGACGCAGAGACCAACCAGGGTCGGCACGCTGCGGCTCGGCAGCACCCGGTCGTAGACCTGCAGCATGAAGAACGAGCCGGTCAGGTACAGGACATTCAGGATGGCCGTGAATACCGCGACACCGGCATACGACGACCGGCACGTCGCCAATACCTTCGCCAGTTCAGACCGTGGATCCCCAATAACAGGAGGCCGCATTATCCCCGCCACTTAACGCGCCTTTCTCCGAGCCGGCCCCATCGATGCGCGGGGCCGCCCAGCTTATTACACGGCTCTTCGCCCAGGATATTGCCGGAAGTTCAACTCTAGGAAATGTTTGATTCCGCACAGGAACGTGGGAGACGGCGGCTAGGAGCGTTTCTCGACCACCACGAGCCACGATTTGCCGGCAACCGGCCGCAGCCGGCCCCGCGAATCTACCGGATAGAGGCTCATGGCCACGCTGTCCTTCACGTTGCCGCCAATGGCCTGGACGTAACCGCCGCGGACGTCGGTGACGATGTCGCAATGGTTGGCGGTATTGTCGAGCCGCCGATGAGCCGTCCGGGGATCGCTGAAGCGCCAGGTCGGCCCCGCGCTGCCCGTGCAGACGAGATCGCCGGCCTTGGGCGCGTACTCGTTGGGCGCGTGCAGGCGGAAAGGCGCGCTGCGGGAGGCGCGTTCTCGGTCGTAAAGGGCGGAGAGATAAGCACCATGGCGACCGTCGCGCGGGAAAGTCGTGGCGCCGTAGCCGGATCGGGCCATCACCCAGGTGACGAAAGCCCCGGACCAGGGTCGGCTGGAGCTGCGCCCATTCCATTCGGGCCGGCCGCAGGCGCCCCAGTACTCGCCAACCCGGCTGGCCAGAGGTTCGTTGCGCTCGGTAATGCCGGGACGGTTGGTGTAGCCTCCCGCCTGTCCGCCATAGACGACCGTGGCCCGGCCGAACTTGGTCCATTCCTGCCAAGCGGTCAGCGCAACACGGTCGGTCGGCGGCCGGTCCGCATAGCCCGTGCCCATGCGGCTGGAACCTCCGCAGCCGGCGAGCGCCAGGCAGAGCAGAAGGACGACTGGAAGGATCGCTGGCAGCCGGAGACCGATCGCGCGGGAGGAAGGGCGGACGGGCGACTGCCAGCAAACACAAAAGCCGACAAAGGGGCGGTCGAACTTCATGTGTAACTTACAGGATTAAAAATAAACGATTGTTATTATTGGTTATTAATTTATCACAGCGGACGCTCAATGTCACCTCTTCATAAACTGGATGAAGTTCGCCGACTGGAAGAGTTGGCCTTTCGCGGCTGGCCTGCCCTGGAGAGCCAGAACCACGATGGCTGGCATCTCCGCTTCTCAGGCGGATACACAAAAAGATCCAATTCTATCAATGCCATATCGGAAGATGCTTCGACAGATATTGAAGATCTGGAAGCCCCCTACCGAGCCCGCGGACAGCGTCCAGCCTGGCGACTGAGCCCTTTGGCGCCGCCGGCCATGGTCGGGCTGCTGGAAGCACGCGGCTACAGCAATATCGAACGCAGCCTCGTCCAGCGCTGCCCCCTCCACGACGGCTTCACCGCCGATCCTGCCGTCGAAATCGGGCCGCAGCCGACGCCTGCGTGGATCGAGGCCTTCTGCGCCCATAGCCCAGTGCGGCCCGAGCATCGCGAGACGATGGAGAGGATGCTGGCGGCCATCGCCACACCCAAAGGCTTCGCCCTCGTCCAGAGCAATGGCCGCCCGATGGCCATGGCGATCGGCGCCGTCGAAGGCGACCACATGGGCCTGTTCGACGTGTTGGTGATGCCCGAGGCCCGACGCCAGGGCCTGGCCCGTCGTGTCACCGAGAGCCTCTATGCCTGGGCCTGGCAACGCGGTGCCCGCTTCGCCTACCTGCAGGTCGTCGCTGCGAATGCCGCGGCCCTGCCCCTCTACGAAGCGCAGGGTTTCCGCACGGTCTACGCCTACAGCTATTGGCTGCCGCCGGCGTGACATCCTCGCCTTGACCCTGCAGCCACCGCCCTCGCATAGTTGATGCAGGGAGGAACACAAAGAATGGCCAACTATCCGTGGGAAAAGAGCTATCCGCCGGGTGTGAAGTGGGAGCTCGAAGTACCGAACAAGACCATTCACCAGATATTCGACGAGTCTTGTGCGCAGTATGGCAGCCGGCCGTTCACCGACTTCCTCGACAAGGTGATGTCGTTCCAAGAGTACAAGGAAGCCTCCGACAAGGCGGCCGCTGGTTTCCAGAAGCTCGGCGTGAAGCCCGGCGTCAATGTCGGCCTCTACCTTCCCAACACGCCGCATTACCTGATCGCCTTCTTCGGCGTCCTGAAGGCCGGCGGCAAGGTGGTGAACTACTCCCCGCTCGACGCCGCCCGCGAACTGGAATTCAAGATCGGCGATTCCGAGACCGATATCCTCGTGACGCTCGATGTCGCCGCGCTCTATCCGAAGATGGCCGCGATGCGCGGCAAGACCCGGCTGAAGAAGCTGATCGTCGGATCGATCGCCGACTATCTGCCCTGGCCCAAGAGCTGGCTCTACCCCATCGCCAAGAAGAAGGAGCTGTCGGCCTGGCCGCGCGACGACTGGCACATGTCGTTCAAGGACCTCCTCGTCAACGACGGCAAGTACACGCCGCACAAGCCCGCCAACGAAAACCTCTGGGACGAAGTCGCGCTGCTGCAATACACCGGCGGCACGACCGGCCTGCCCAAGGCGGCCATGCTCACCCACGGCTGCATCATGGCGGCGATGAGCCAGGGCCAAGCCTGGACGACGCCCTATACGACGCCAGGCACCGAGAAGGTCGTGTGCGTGCTGCCGCTGTTCCACATCTATGCGCTGTCGGGAATCATGCTGGGAGCCGTACGCAACGGCAATCAGCTCATCCTCTATCCGCGCCCCGACATCGACATGATCGTGCACGATCTCGGCAAGAAAAATCCGACGTTCCTGCCCGGCGTGCCCACGCTCTACACCGCGATCAACAAGCATCCCAAGGCGCAGGGGCTCGATCTGAAGTCGCTCAAGATCTGCATGTCAGGCGGCGCACCGTTGCCGGTCGAAGTGCAGCAGAGCTTCGAGAAGCTGACCGGCGCCACCCTGATCGAAGGCTACGGCCTCACGGAAACCTCCCCGACCGGCGCGATCTGCCCGGTCGACAAGAGCGTGCGCCGGGTCGGCTCCTGCGGCGTGCCGATGCCGGGCACGATCATCGAGATCCGCGACATGGAGAATCCCGACCGGGTCCTGCCGCCCGGCAAGGAGAATGTCGGCGAGGTCTGCATCGTCGGCCCGCAGGTCATGAAGGGCTATTGGAAGAAGCCCGACGAAAGCGAGAAGGTTCTGTTCCGCCATCCCGCGAGCAACTGGATGGGCCTGCGCACCGGCGACATGGGTTACATGGACGAAGCTGGCTGGCTGTTCCTGGTCGATCGTTCCAAGGACCTGATCATCTCCTCGGGCTACAATGTCTATCCGCGCATGATCGAAGAGGCCATGTACGAACACCCGGCGGTCGACGAGTGCATCGTGATCGGCATTGCCGATCCCTATCGCCAGGAAGCGCCCAAGGTGTTCGTGAAGCTGAAGCCCGGCGCTTCTCTCACTTTCGACGAGATGAAGGCCCACCTCGCAACGCGCGTCGGCAAACACGAGATGCCCGTCGCGCTCGAAATTCGCGCCGAGCTGCCCAAGACGCCGGTCGGCAAGCTCTCCAAGAAGGAACTCAAGGAGGAGGAGCGCGCCAAGGCCCAATCCAAGGCGGCGTAGTCATCTTCTTGCGCCCGCTCTTCAATCGATGGGGCGGGGAGCGCTAAGATGAGAGCGTGAAGCGACGAGCAATCCTCTTTGGCGGCGCCGGCCTCGTCCTGGGTGGCTGTTTCGACCGCCCCTGCCACGAGCGCAATCCTGAGCAGAAGGCCTTCCTCGATGGGCTGCAGGCGCTGGCCAAGCCGGCGCTCGCCTCCAGCAATCCGCTGCAGATCGAGGAAGCAGCCAAGCAGAGCATCGCGCTGGCCGGGAAGACCGGCGTGTTCACCGACTGGTGCGGAACACTCACCAAGATCGAGGGCAACGCCCAGGACGTGGCCTTGACCATCGACATCGGCCGCCAAGTTTCGCTCTACGCATTCAACGACTGGGCCTTGGCTTTCGCCGGCTCTGTCGCCGACCTTTTCACACGATCGCGCGCAACGCCGCCGCCGGGCCTTTCCGAAGCGGCCATTACGGCGCTAAAAACCCTGCGGCTTGGCGAACGCGTGATGCTCTCCGGGCGGATGGGGGAGATCGCAGGTTCCGGCCTGTTCGACCTGTCCCGCCTCCTCGGCAAGAGTGCCGCCGAACACCGGCAGTTTTTGCAGACGCCGCGCTTCGTCGCGCGCATCGAGGCCCTCGCGGCCTCGAAACAGAAGTAGAAAGGATTTCGAGGTGCCGTCTTTCACGTACGATTTTCCCTATAGCACCAAGAAGCTGCCCGTCTTCGCCGACAACGTCGTCGCCTCCTCCCAGCACCTCGCCGCCACCGCCGGCCTGCGCATGATGGCCAAGGGCGGCAATGCCGTCGACGCCGCCATCGCGAGCGCAATCGCCATCACCGTCGTCGAGCCGACGATGAACGGCATCGGCGCCGACGCTTTCTGCATCCTGTGGGACGGCAAGCAGCTCGTCGGCCTCAACGCGTCGGGCCACTCGCCCGCACTGATGACTCCCGACCAGTATGCCGGCCAGGACAAGATGCCCCATGTCGGCTGGGGCAGTGTCACGACACCGGGTGCGGTGTCGCTCTGGATGGAACTGCACAAGCGCTACGGCAAGCTGCCCTTCGCCGATCTCTTCGAGCCGGCGATCAAGTACGCACACGACGGTTTCCGCGTTTCCTACATGGTCTCGCAACAGTGGGACCGCGCGATCGACCGACTGAAAGGTCAGGAAAGCTGGGTGAAGGCCTTCCTGCCGAACGGTCGCGCCCCGAAGCCGGGCGAGATCTGGAAGTTCCCCGACCAGGCAAAGACGCTCGCCAAGATTGCCGAGAGCAAGGGTGAGGCCTTCTATCGCGGCGAACTCGCCGAAACGATGGACAAGTATGCCCGCGAGACCGGCGGCGCGTTGCGCAAGGAAGACCTCGCTTCGCACAAGCCCGACTGGGTCGATCCGATCGGCCTCACCTATCGCGGCACGACCCTGCACGAGATCCCGCCATCGGGTCAGGGCATCGCCGCCTGCATGGCGCTGGGCATCCTCGAGAACTTCGAGATTGCGGGCCACGATTGCGACGGCCCGGAAGTCACGCATCTTCGCATCGAGGCGATGAAGCTCGCCTTCGCCGACATCTACCGCTACGTCGCCGACCCGCGCTTCATGGAAGTGACGCCGGCGCAGATGCTCGACAAGCATTACCTCAAGAGCCGCGCCAAGCTGATCGATCCCAAGAAGGCCAAGGACTTCGGCCCGGGTACGCCGAAGGACGGCGGCACGATCTATCTCGGCACGGCCGATCAGTCCGGCATGATGGTGTCGCTGATCCAGTCGAACTACACGGGGTTTGGCTCGGGCGTCGTGGTGCCGGGTACGGGCATTGCGCTGCAGAACCGCGCCACAGGCTTTGTCACGACCAAGGGCCATCCCAACGAAGTCGGACCGAAGAAGCGTCCGTTCCACACGATCATCCCTGCTTTCATCACCAAGAATGGCAAGCCCGTCGCCACCTTCGGGCTGATGGGCGGCGCCATGCAGCCGCAGGGCCACATGCAGGTCTTTTCGCGCATCGTGGACTATGGCCAGAACCCGCAGGCTGCGATCGATGCCCCGCGCTGGCGTGTCCACGAGACCGACGGCACCGTGTGGACCGAAGAGCATATGCCGAAAGGAACGCTCGAAGGGCTGGAGACGCGCGGCCACCGCCTCACACGCACCAAGATGCCGAGCTTCGACTTCGGTTCCAGCCAGATCATCTGGCGCTATCCCGACGGCGGCCCCTACCTCGGCGCGTCGGAAAGCCGCCGCGACGGTGCGGCCGTCGGCTTCTAGCTGGGGCGAGCCTTCGGAAAGACGGGAAGCTCGTCCGCGAGCTTCACCCAACCTAGTCTTGATTCGCCGAAGGTATGGTCGATTGGCGGCACCTGCTCCGGACTCTCCAGCGAGCAGGTGGTGAGGTCGATCAGATCGGGATGATGCGACGACTGGAACGTGATCTGGGTGCCGCACTTCGGACAGAAGCTGCGCGAAGCGGTGGGAGAGGATTGGAACGTCGTCGTGTCGCCGGAGATCGTCAACGACGAGATCGGTACGGTGAACCAGGCGACGAACGGCGCGCCTGTCGTCCGCCGACAGATCGAGCAATGGCAGGCAGTCTCTTGCGACGGGCTGGCCGCACTCTCGTAGCGAACAGCACCACAGAAGCAGCGGCCTTTCAGCATCACGTCCTCCGTTGTGGCTTGCGCAGCATCGGAAAAAGTTTGGGTGATGAACCAGCCTGTATGGTGCCCAGCAGCTCGAAGCCGAGGTGCTGATAGAGCGGCACGTTCCGCGGATTGCTCGATTCAAGATAAGCGAGACTGCCGTCGCGATCGCACTCTGCCAGCGCATGCCGCATCAAAGCGCCGCCCAGACCCTTGCCCTGATGCATCGGATCGATGCCGATCAACGGCAGATACCAGTGCGGCTCCTTGGGATGGTAGTTTCCCATCTGCTGCATGACCGCGATCCCGTCCTTGCCGATATGCGCCGGCACGGTCTCCTGCATCAGGACACCCATCGCCTCGTCATCCGGCTCGGCGCCGGGCGGCAGCCAGAGCGCCGCTCCCTTGTTGCCTTCAGTGACATGCGCCGTACCGCGCTGGAAGGCAGCACCGCCGAATGCCCGGACAAAGCGCGGGAAACTTGCGAGGTAGACCCGCGGATCGGCCCAGCTCCACCGCGCCGCCGGATCAGTGCTGAAGGCCAGCGTTAGCAGATCCGCAACATCCGCGATCTCGGCAGGCGTTGCGGACTTGACGGTGTGTGCGGTCATGGCTGCCCTGCTGGATGCGGTCGCCTTCAAGATGGTCCCGAAGGCGCCGCTTGCAAGGCGAAGCCCGCTCACTTTCCGCAGTAGGCTTCGACACGGTAGCCGTCGGGGTCGATCGCGAAGGCCGCGTAGTAGTTCGCGCTGTAGTCAGCTCGGACACCAGGCTTGCCGTTGTCCTTGCCGCCGGCCTTGAGCGCGGCCGCATGGAAAGCGTCGACGGCCTTGCGATCCTTCGCGACGAAGCAAAAGTGCAGGCCCGACTCCATGTCGGCCTTCACGGGCTTGCCTGTCGCACTGATCCAGAGGCCTACCGCCTTGTCGCCGTACCCCAGCGAACTCTCGCCATCGCTCAGCAACGTGTAGCCCAGCGGCTTCAGCGCTGCGTCGTAGAACTTCCGGGTGCGGGCAATGTCGGCAACGCCGATGGAAACATGGTCGAACATGGCATTTCCTCCTGATTAACTATATAACTGGTTATATGGTTATGTCGAGCCTGCGAGCTTGTCAACCAGTCAACCGGTTAGTAAGTCCCGCTCATGAACCGCCCCGACCTATGCCTGGAATTCGTGAACACGCGCTATTGGCGCGGCCAGGCAACGCCGACGGAAACGCTGAACCAGCCTGAAGACCTCGCGGCCTGGAGCGCCGCCAATGGCGGGCCGAAGGGCGCGAAGCCGCTCGCCCGCAAGGAGTTCGACCAGGCGATCGAACTGCGTGAAATGATCCACCGGCTGTTCGACGCGGAAGCGCAGGACAAGGCCCCGGCGGCGCGCGACCTCGAAGCTCTCAATCACGCATTGGCCGAGGCCCCTGCCCGCACGACCTTGCGGCGCGAGCGCGGCCTCTACGGCTGGGATGTCGATATCCGGTCAGGAACGGCGTTGGCGCTGCTGGCGCCCGTCCTATGGTCGGCAGGCGATTTGCTGGCCGGGTCGCGGCTCGACCGGGTGCGCCGCTGCGCCAATCCCGAATGCGGTTGGCTGTTCTTGGACGACAGCCGCGCCGGCAAACGACGCTGGTGCTCCATGCAAAGCTGCGGCAACCGCGCCAAGGCCAAGCGGCACTATCACAAGAGCCGGGAGAGCTGAGCGGCCCCAACAAAAAGGGCCCCGCGAGGGGCCCTTGATCTGTACCTGACTGCTGTATCGAGCTTGTAGAGCCTGCTAGCGCAGGATGCTCTGCAGCTTCATGGCAACGCCCATGTCGCCTTCGATCTTGAGCTTGCCGGTCATGAACGCGGTCATGCCATCGAGCTTGCCGCCGATCAGGTCGGCGAAGTCGCTGAAGTCCATCTTGATGGTGCAATCGGCAGCCTTGTCCTCGTTGCTCACCGACGGCGGGTTCTGGTTTCCGTCGATGTGCACGACGCCTTGATCCGTAGCGAACTTGACGGAGTTGCCGAAGGCCGACTTCTTGGAAGCCCCTTCCTGCATTTTCGCGGTGATTTCCTGCAACGTCATGGCTTGCTCCCAGGTCGAATTGCCCAATGAAATGACCTGGCCCGGCTTACTTGACCTTTACGTAAACGTCAAATACAGCCCGAGTAACGAACCGCACATCACAAGATGCTTGGATGCATCGGCGGACGGCCGATAACTGCCGGGTCAAAGGCGGAGGAAACATGTCGTATCGCTCGGTCTTCACGCCGGGACTGTTCAACGGCCGGACCGTTATCGTGACGGGCGGCGGCAGTGGAATCGGCCGCTGCACGGCCCACGAAATCGCCGCCCTCGGTGCCCATGTCGCCATCTGTGGCCGCAAGCAGGAAAAACTCGACACTGTCCGCGGCGAGATCGAGGCGGCCGGGGGCTCGTGCGAGACACATGTCTTCGACATCCGCGAGGAAGCCCAGGTCAAGGACGCGGTGGCGGCGATCGTCGCCAGGAACGGCCGCATCCACGGCCTGTTCAACAATGCCGGCGGCCAGTTCCCCTCACCAGCCGCTTCGCTCAGCGCCAAGGGCTTCGACGTGGTGGTGCGCAACAACCTGACCGGCGGCTTTCTGGTCAGCCGCGAGGTCTTCACCCAGTCGATGCAGAACCACGGCGGTTCGATCGTCAACATGACGGCCGACTATCGCAACGGCTTTCCCAACATGGTCCATACCGGCGCCGCCCGCGCCGGCATGGCCAACCTCACCATGACGCTGGCCTACGAATGGGCGGTGGCCGGTGTGCGCGTGAATTCCGTCGCGCCCGGCTGGATCGCCTCCTCCGGCATGGACACCTACACCGGCGAGTTCAAGGAACAGATCCCCAAGCTCAAGGGCTACTGCCCGCTCGGTCGTCTCGGCACGGAGAGCGAAGTATCGGCAGCCGTCTGCTTCCTGCTGAGCGATGCCTCGGCCTACATCACCGGCACGGAAATCCGCATCGACGGCGGTGTGCCGCTGGCCAATCGGTCCGTCGACCTGCCCGCCACCGACAAGTCCCAGGCCTTCAACGGCTTCCACCTCGCCAAGACGCCCAAAGTGTTGGGCGGCTGAGATCCATGCCCATCATCGAAAGCCAGGTCGACCGCAACGGCGACGAGTTCAGGAAGAACCGCGAGCGCATGCTGGCGGCCATCCAGGAGTTTCGCGACGCCGAAGCGAGCGTGCAGGCGGCGTCCGAAAAGTCGCGTGAGCGTTTTCGTAAGCGCAAGCAACTGATGCCGCGCGAGCGCATCGCCTTGCTGCTCGATCGTGGGGCACCCTTTCTCGAATTGATGCCGCTGGCCGGCTACCGCATGCATGACGACAAGGATGGCTCGAGTGCGGGCGGCGGCTCCGTCGCGGGCATCGGCTATGTCGAGGGCGTGCGCTGCATCGTGACGGCGTCGAACTCGGCGATCAAAGGCGGCACCGTCGCGCCCTCCGGGCAGCGCAAGGGCCAGCGCGTCCAGCAGATCGTGATGGAGAACAAGCTGCCGGTGGTGAACCTGGTCGAATCCGGTGGCGCCAACCTCCTCTATCAAGCGGAGATCTTCATTCCCGGCGGCCGCGGCTTCGCCAACCAAGCACGCATGTCGGCGCGCGGCATCCCGCAGGTCACGGTGGTGCACGGCTCGTCGACGGCCGGCGGTGCCTACCTGCCGGGCCTTTCCGACTACGTCATCATGGTGCGCAATCAGGCCAAGGTCTTCCTGGCCGGCCCGCCCCTGCTGAAGGCCGCGACCGGCGAGATTGCGACCGACGAAGACCTGGGCGGCGCAGAGATGCACGCCACCGTCTCCGGCGTCGCCGAATGGATGGCCGAGAACGACGCGGACGGCATCCGCATGGCGCGCGACGTGATCGCCAAGTGGCACTGGAACGACAAGCTGCCGCCGTACCAGGCAAAGCCGTTCAAGGAGCCGCTTTACGACATCGACGAACTGTGCGGCGTCGTCCCGCCCTCGCACAAGGATCCCTACGACGTGCGTGAGGTCATCGCGCGGCTGGTCGACGGCTCGGATTTCTTGGAGTTCAAGGGCCTGTTCGACCAGCAGACGATCTGCGGCTGGGCCGAGATCGAGGGCGAGCCGGTGGCGCTGATCGGCAACAACGGCCCGATCACCACCAAGGGTGCCGTGAAGGCGGCGCAGTTCATCCAGCTCTGCTGCCAGCAAGGCACACCGATCGTCTACCTGCAGAACACCACCGGCTACATGGTGGGCACCGAGGCCGAGCGCGGCGGCATCGTCAAGCACGGCTCCAAGATGATCCAGGCCGTGGCCAACGCCACCGTCCCGCAGATCACCATCGTGATCGGCGGCAGCTTCGGCGCCGGCAACTACGGCATGTGCGGCCGCGCCTACGATCCTCGCTTCATCTTCGCCTGGCCCAACAGTCGCACGGCCGTGATGGGCGGCGAGCAGGCGGCCGGCGTGATGAGGACGGTCACGGAGCAGAAGTTCCAGCGCGAGGGCAAGGAGCCGCCGCGCGAGCAGATCGACCAGATGTTCAAGAGCATCGTCGACCAGTTCGAACGCGAATCGACGGCGCTCTACGGCACGGCGCATCTCTGGGACGACGGCATCATCGATCCGCGCGACACGCGGCGCGTGCTCGCCTTCACCCTGTCCATTGCCCGCGAATCGATCGTGCGGCCCCTCAATCCCATCACCTTCGGCGTTGCGAGGATGTAGCGAAATGAAGTTCACCCCCGAGCACGAGGCGCTGCGCCAGACCTGGAAGACGCTGATCGATCGTGAGATCAATCCTCACGTCGACGCGTGGGAGCAGGAAGGCCAGTTCCCTGCCCACGAGCTGTTCAAGAAGATGGGCGATGCCGGGTTGCTCGGTGTCGACAAGCCGGTCGAGTTCGGCGGCTCCGGCCTCGATTTCTCCTACGCCATGATCTGCGCGGAATCGCTCGGCATGGTGAATGGCGGCTCGATTCCCATGGCGACGGGCGTGCAGATCTCGATGGCGACGCCGGCGCTCGCGCGCTACGGCAGCGACGAGCTGCGTAAGGAGTTCCTGGCGCCGTCGATCAGCGGCGACTATGTCGCCTGCCTCGGCGTCTCGGAAACCGGTGCGGGCTCCGACGTCGCCTCGATCAAGACGACGGCGCACCGCGTCGGCGGCGACTGGGTGATCAACGGCGGCAAGATGTGGACGACCAACGGCGCCCAAGCTGACTGGATGTGCTTGCTGGCCAACACCGGCGACGGCCAGGCGCATAAGAACAAGTCGCTGATCGTCGTACCGATGAAGACCAAGGGTGTCTCCATCGTGAAGAAGCTCGACAAGCTCGGCATGCGTGCCTCGGATACGGTGCAGACCTTCCTCGACGATGTCCGAGTGCCGGTGCGTTACACGATCGGCCAGCCGGGCCAGGGCTTCATCTACCAGATGCAGCAGTTCCAGGAGGAGCGGCTGTGGGCCGGCGCGGGCTCATTGATGACCTGCGAGCGGCTGATCAACGCGACCATCGAGTACACCCGGGAACGCAAGGTCTTCGGCCGGCCGCTGCTCGACAACCAGGTGATCCATTTCCGCCTGGCCGAACTCAAGAGCGAGGTCGAGGCGCTGCGGTCCATCGTCTATCGCGCCTGCGAGGACTATCTCGCCGGCAAGGATGTCACGATGCTCGCCTCCATGGGCAAGCTGAAGGCCGGCCGGCTGCGCCGCGAGGTGTCCGACTCTTGCCTGCAATATTGGGGCGGCGCGGGCTATCTCTGGGACAATCCGGTGGCGCGTGGCTATCGCGACGGACGGCTGGGCTCGATCGGCGGCGGCGCCGACGAAGTCATGCTTCAGATCATCTCCAAGCTGATGGGCACCCTGCCCCGATTGGGCAACCGATAGGAGCGCGCCATGCAGTTCACCCAGGAACACGACGAGATCCGCCGCACGCTCCGAGCGATCATCGACAAGGACATCAATCCGCATGTCGACAAGTGGGAAGAGGATGGCATCTTCCCGGCCCATCAGGTCTTCAAGAAGCTGGGCGATGCCGGCCTGCTCGGCATCAACAAGCCAACCGAATATGGCGGCATGGGGTTGGACTATTCCTACGCCATGGTGATGGCCGAGGAGCTGGGCCACATCAATTGCGGCTCGGTGCCGATGGCCATCGGTGTGCAGACCGACATGGCGACGCCGGCGCTCGCGCGCTACGGCAGCGACGACCTGCGCAAGGAGTTCCTGACGCCGTCGATTACGGGCGACTACGTCGCGTGCCTGGGCGTCTCGGAAGTGGGCGCCGGTTCGGACGTCGCCTCGATCAAGACGACGGCGCGCCGCGTCGGCGGCGACTGGGTGATCAACGGCGGCAAGATGTGGACCACCAACGGCACCCAGGCCGACTGGATGTGCCTGCTGGCCAGCACCGGCGACGGCCCGGTTCACAAGAACAAGTCGCTGATCTGCCTGCCGATGAAGACCAAGGGCGTCGAGGTCGTGAAGAAGCTCGACAAGCTCGGCATGCGCAGTTCCGATACCGCACAAATCTTCCTCGACGAGGTGAAGGTGCCGGTCCGGAATCTGATCGGCCAGGAAGGCATGGGCTTCGTCTACCAGATGCAGCAATTCCAGGAAGAGCGGCTGTGGGGCGCCATCAGCGCCGTGGTCGGTATGGAGCGGCTGATCGACCAGACCATCGAGTACACGCGCGAGCGCAAGGTGTTCGGCCGCCCCCTGCTCGACAACCAGGTGATCCATTTCAAGCTCGCCGAGCTGCGTACCGAGGTCGAGCTGGTGCGGTCGCTCTGCTACCGCGCCTGCGAGGAGTATCTCGATGGCATCGACGTTACGATGCTGGCTTCGATGGCCAAGCTCAAGGCTGGCCGCATGGTGCGCCTGGTGACCGACGGTTGCCTGCAATACTGGGGTGGTGCGGGCTATCTCTGGGAATCGCCCACAGCGCGCGCCTTCCGCGATTCGCGCCTCGCCTCGATCGGCGGCGGCGCCGACGAGGTGATGCTGCAGATCATTTCCAAGCTGATGGGCACCCTGCCCCGGCTGGAAAATCGCTGACCTGATTCGCCGACCTGGATCGCTGACCCGAGTTTGGAGCCCCCGATGGCCGAGTTCGCCGACAAGTACGAGACCCTGCTGCTGCATCGCGACCGTTCGCGCCTGCATGTCACGCTCAACCGCCCCGACGTGAAGAATGCGCTGAATCCGACCCTGATCGGCGAGTTGCGCAGCGTCTTCGAGATCCTGCGCGACCGTCGCGACATCAAGGTCGTGGTCCTGCGCGGCGCCGGCGGCACATTCTGCGCCGGCGCCGACCTCAAGAACATGGAACAGAGCTTCACCGAGAAGCCCAAGCCCGGCGAGAAGGACCCGATTGCGATCTGGAACCGCCAGTTCGGCTCGTTCCTCGAGATGATGAACAACAGCCCGCAGGTCGTGGTCGCCGCCGTCGAAGGCTTCGCCATCGCGGGTGGCTTCGGCATCCTCTGCGTCTCCGACGTCGCGATCTGCACCGAAGGCGCGGGCTTCGCCATGAGCGAGACGGCGCTCGGCATCGTGCCGGCCCAGATTGCGCCGTTCGTTGCCGCCCGCATCGGCGTCCCGCAGACCCGACACCTCACCCTGACGGCGGCCCGCTTCAAGGGACCCGAGGCGCTGCGGCTGGGCATCGTGCACTACCTCGTGGCGGACTCCGCCGCCCTTGATGCCAAGCTCGAAGAGGTCCTGAAGCAGATCGACAAGTGCGCGCCGATTGCCAATGCGCTGACCAAGCAGGTCGTGATGAAGGTCGGCAGCGAGCCGCTGTCGTCGGTCCTCGACTTTGCTGCCGACAAGTTCGCCGAGGCTCGCCGCGGTCCTGAGGCCGCCGAAGGATTGCGTGCCTTTGCCGAGAAGCGGCCGCCGCGCTGGGCGGTGGAGTGAGAGCGGTCGCGTGATGGGCTTCACCAAGGTTCTGGTCGCCAATCGTGGCGAGATCGCCTGGCGCGTGATGCGCACGGCCAAGGCGATGGGCTATCGCACCGTTGCCGTTTACTCCGACTCCGATAAAGATGCGCCGCACGTCGCGTTTGCCGACGAAGCTGTCCGCATCGGCCCGCCGCCTGTCGGTGAAAGCTATCTCAGTGCCGATCGCATCCTCGAAGCTGCCCGCAAGAGCGGCGCCGACGCCATCCACCCGGGATACGGCTTCCTCTCCGAGAACGACGCGTTCGCCGCGGCGTGCGAGAAGGCAGGCATCGTCTTCATCGGCCCGCCGGCCTCGGCCATCGCCGCCATGGGCAACAAGGCCGCTGCCAAGCGGCGCATGATCGAAGCCAAGGTCCCCTGCGTGCCGGGCTATCAAGGCGCCGACCAGAGCGATAGCAACCTCGAAAAGGAAGCGCGCAAGATCGGCCTGCCGGTCATGGTCAAGGCAGCCGCGGGCGGCGGTGGACGCGGCATGCGGCTGGTCGAGCGTGAAGCCGATCTGCTCGAAGCGATCCGCACGGCACGTGCCGAGGCCGAGAGCGCTTTCGGGTCCGGCGAACTGATCCTCGAAAAGGCCGTGGTCGACGCCCGGCATGTCGAAATCCAGGTCTTCGCCGACGCGCACGGCAATGTCGTCCATCTCGGCGAACGCGACTGCTCGGTGCAGCGCCGCCATCAGAAGGTGATCGAGGAAGCGCCCTCGCCCGCCGTCGATGCCGATCTGCGCCGCCGTATGGGCGCAGCGGCCGTGGCGGCCGCACAGGCAATCGGCTACCGCGGCGCCGGCACGGTCGAATTCCTGCTGGGTGGCGACGGTGCCTTCTATTTTCTGGAGATGAACACCCGCCTGCAGGTCGAACATCCGGTGACGGAGGCGATCACCGGGCTCGATCTCGTCGAATGGCAACTCCGCGTTGCCCGCGGCGAGAAGCTGCCGCTGACGCAGGATCACGTCACCTTCTCCGGACATGCCATCGAAGTGCGCCTCTATGCCGAAGATGCCTATGGCGGCTTCCTGCCCCAGACTGGCCGCATCGATGTGTGGCGGCCGGCAACCGGCCCCGGTGTGCGAATCGATCACGGCATGAAGGAAGGGGTCGCGATCTCACCCTTCTACGATCCGATGATCGCCAAGGTGATCGCCCACGGCGCCACGCGCGAAGAGGCCCGAACCCGCCTGATCCGCGCCCTGCGCGAGACCGTGGTGCTGGGGCCGACGACCAACCGGCATTTCCTGATCCGCCTGCTCGAACACCCCGAGTTCGCGGACGGCGAGGCGACGACGGCGTTCCTCACAAACCACGAGTTCCCGGCTCCTGCGATTAGCGATGCGCATTGGACGACGGCGGCCGATCTTCTGTGGCGGGCTTCGGCCGAACGTTATCCGGCGCCGCTGCGCGGCTGGCGCAACTCCAATCCCGAGCCGACGCCGATCCGGCTGGCGGCGGGCGGAGCGGAGCGCCTGCTTCTCGTCGACGGAGATCGGCCCCCTCACGATGCGCCCTTCCACATCGACGGCGACGATATCGTCGTCGACCTCGATGCCCTTACGGTGCGCTTCACCGACAAGACCTATGCCCCGCCCGAAACCGCCGCGGCGGGAAGCGACGGCAAGCTACGCGCCCCGATGGATGGCCGCATCGTCTCGATCAAGGTGGCACCCGGCGACCAGGTGAGTCGCGGCCAAACCCTGGTCGTGCTCGAAGCCATGAAGATCCAGCACCAGCTCAAGGCAGCCCTTGACGCCAAGGTCGAGGCGATCTCCGTGCACGAGGGCCAGCAGGTCTCCAACCGCACGGTGCTGGTCACCATGGCGCTCGACACCCCTGCACCTTGATATCGCCACGATGGCGTTGAGGGCATCGGCCCGCTAGTCTCCCCGACAACGAGAGAACCAGGGAGGATGTGCGATGTTGCGTAGAAGTGCGCTCGCCATGCTGGCGGTGGCGGCAGCGAGCCCGGCCTTCGGTCAAGCCTATCCGAACAAGCCGATCAATCTCATCGTTCCATTCTCGGCCGGCGGGCCGACCGACGTGATGGCCCGCATCGTGGGCGAGCGCATGTCCAAGGAACTCGGCCAGCAGCTCGTCATCGACAATGTGACGGGGGCCGCCGGATCGATCGCCATGGGCAAGCTCGCCCGCTCCGCCCCCGATGGCTATACGATCGGTATCGGCCATCTCGGCACGAATGTAGTGAACGGCGCGGTTTACAAGAACCTGAACTACGACCTTCTGAACGACCTGGTACCAATCGCCCTGTTGCCATCCAATCCGTTGCTGGTCGTCACCTCGAACCAGGTTCCGGCCAAGGATCTCAAGGAACTCGTCGCCTATCTGAACGCGAACGCCAGCAAGATCTCCGGCGGCACGGCGGGCATGGGCTCGGGCTCCCATATCGGTGCGCTGGCCTTCTTTGCCGTCACCGGCACCAATTACCAGCTCGTGCCCTATCGCGGCACCGGCCCGGCGGTGCAGGACCTGATCGCCAACCAGATCCAGATCATGATCGACCAGTCCTCGAACTCGCTACCGCATGTGCGCGCCGGCAAGCTCAAGGTCTATGCCGTGACTGCCAAGCAGCGCACGGCGGCTGCGCCCGATATCCCGACCACGGCCGAGGCCGGCTTCCCCGGCATCGAGGTCGCGATATGGCACGGCCTCTGGGCGCCCAAAGGCACGCCGCGCGACATCATAGACAAGCTCAACGCGGCGGCGGTCGCGACCCTCAAGGACCCGGAGATTCGACGCAAGCTCGAGGATCTCGGCCAGGACATCCCGACGCCCGCGCAGATGCAACCCGATGCCTTCGCGGCCTTTCAAAAGGCGGAGTTCGCCAAATGGAAGCCGATCATCGACAAGGCGGGCGTCAAGATAGAGTGATCTCAGCTTTTGTAGTCTGGCGGCACCGGACAGGGCGGTAGAAGCTTCTCCAGCGCTTTGGCGACACCGAGAAGCTTCGCCTCGCCCCAGCGCTTGCCGACGAGCTGCAAGCCGATGGGCAGGCCCTCCTGGGAGAAGCCACAGGGCAGGACGACCGCCGGCTGGCCGGTGAAGTTAGCGAGGAAATTGTAGGACGTGCCGGCGAAGAAATAGGGATGGTCGACACCGTCGACGTTGAGCGGCTGGCTCTGCCGCTGGCGGATGAAGGCGGCGCCGGGCATCACCGGCATCAGCCAGGCATCGTAGTCGTCGAGGAAGGCCTCGCAGCGGCGGATAAGCTGGTCGCGCCGGTCGAGGACGGCGAAGAACTGGCCGAGGTCGAGGCGGGCGGCCCGCGCCACCGATCGGGTCGATGGGTCCGTCGACTGCTCCCGGCCGAAGAAGCGCTCGCGCTCGCCGAGCGGCTGCAGGGCGCGGATCAGGTACTGGAAGAGATCCGACCAGTCGTCCCAGGCCTGTTGCCAGTCGAGCCCTGCCGGCGAAACGTGCTTCACCTTGGCCCCGGCCTTGGCGAGCAGCCGGGTCGTCGCCTGCACGACGGTGGCGGTATCGGCCGAGACTTCGACCAAGGGATTGCTGGTGAGCACGGCAACCTGCAGCCCCTTGGCCGACAGTTTGGGCGTCGGCCCGAGCGGCACGGGCGGCGCTTCGGCTTCGTAGCCGTCGGGACCGGCAATGACCCGCAGTGCCGTTTCGAGATCGTCCACCGAACGGGCCAGCGGTCCGAAGCAGCCCATGTAACGCACGGTGCGCGTCATGCCCGGCAGGTCCGGGACATGGCCGTGCGAGGGCACGCGCCACTCCGTGGGCTTCAGGGAGAAGATGCCGTTGAAGTGTGCGGGATTGCGCACCGAGCCGCCGATATCGCTGCCGAGTTCCAGCGGCGACAGTCGTGCGGCCACAGCCACGGCGCCGCCGCCGGTGGAGCCCCCCGCCGTCCGGCGCGCATCCCAGGCATTCTTGGTGGTGCCGAACAGGGGCTGTCGGTCTGAAAGTCGGCGCAGAGTTCGGGCACGTTGGTCTTGCCCAGGATCACCGCACCCGCCGCGCGCAGGCGCGCCACGATGCTGGCGTCGGCCGTGGCGATATTGTCCTTGAGCGGCGGATGGCTGGACGTCGTCGGCAGGCCGGCAATATCGAAGGCCTCCTTGATCGTGATCGGCACGCCATGCAGCGGCCCGAGTGGGGCGCCCTTCTTGCCCGTCTTGGAGGCCTTCAGCGCCCGATCGGCCGCCCGCGCCGCTTTCATCGCGCCGTCGCGATCGACCAAGACGATGGCATTGATGGGACCGTTTACCCGCGCGATCCGCTGCAAGTGCGCCTCAGTCACCTCGGCGGAACTCAATCGCCCACTGCGAATAGCGCGGGCGAGCCGCGTGGCGGATTCAAAGCACGGATTCAATGCATGCCTCCCTTGAGTGAGGGAACACTAGCGGCCTCAATTGGGGCCGGCTATAGAGCCCAAAGATTTCTTGGGGGCGCCATGAGTTTGGGTAACAAGACCCTGTTCGTGACCGGCGGCAGCCGGGGCATCGGACTGGCGATTGCGCTGCGTGCGGCGCGCGACGGCGCCAACATCGCGATCGCAGCGAAAACCGTGAAACCCGATCCGCGCCTGCCCGGCACGATCTTCTCGGCAGCGGAGGAGATCGAGAAGGCGGGCGGCAAGGCCTTGCCCCTCGCTTGCGATATCCGCGACGAGCAGGGCGTCGAGAAGGCCGTCGCGGAGACCGTCGCGAAGTTCGGCGGTATCGACATCCTGGTGAACAATGCCAGCGCCATCAGCCTGACGGGCACGCTCGCGACGCCGATGAAGCGCTACGACCTGATGCACCAGATCAACGCACGCGGCACCTTCCTGGTCTCGCAGAAGTGCATCCCGCATCTCGAGAAGGCGGCCAATCCGCACGTCCTCAACCTGTCGCCGCCGCTCGACTTCGACGTGAAGTGGTTCGCCAACCACGCGGCCTATACGCTCGCCAAGTACGGCATGTCGGTCTTCGCCTGGGCGATGGCCGAAGAGTTCAAGGACAAGGGCATCGCCTTCAACTGCCTGTGGCCCAGAACGGGCATCGCGACGGCCGCCATCCAGAACATTCTGGGCGGAGAGGAAGGCATGAAACGTTGCCGCAAGCCCGAGATCATGGCCGACGCAGCGCATGCCATCTTCAGCCGGCCGGCGCGGCAATGCACCGGCAATTTCTTCATCGACGACGAGGTGCTGGCGGCCGAAGGCGTAACGAACTTCGACCAGTATGCAGTCTCGCCAGGCACGCCGCTGATGCCCGACTTCTTCGTGCCCGCGCCCGGCGCGACCACCGTCGTCGGTCGGGGCTAGGCGGATCATGGCAACGTTTCTGCTTGTACACGGCGCCTGCGCGGGAGGCTGGTGCTGGGAAAAGGTCGTTCCCCTCCTTGAAGCCAAAGGCCACAAAGTCTGCGCCCCCGATCTCCCCGGCCTCGGCAACGACCAAACCCCGCCCGCCGTGGTGACGCTGGCCGACAATGTCGAAAAGCTCGCCCGCCTTCTCGATAAGATGGACGACCAGGTCATTCTGGTTGGGCATTCGTTGGGGGGCGTCACGATCAGCCAGCTCGCCGAAGCGCGGCGGCGCAAGCTCAAGGCACTCGTCTATGTCTGCGCCCTGCTGCCGACCTCGGGCAAGTGCGGTCGGGACATGACAAACCAGGAACCCGACGCGATGTTCCGGTTGTCCCGCCAGGTCAGTCCCGATGGCAAGACCTATACTTTTGCGCGCGACAAGCTGCCTGCCCTCTTCTACTCCGATGTCTCGCCGGAAGACCGCTACAAGGCAATGGAGCGCCTCAGGCCCCAGCCCCTTTCGATCTCGACCACGCCCGTGACGCTCACGGAGGATCGTTTCGGCTCGGTGCCGCGCTGGTACATCGAGTGCACCTTCGACTATGCCATCCGCATCCGGCTGCAGCGCGAGATGGTCAAGATGACGCCGTGCAAGGTGATCACGATGGAATGCGGACACTCGCCATTCTTCAGCAATCCCGAGGAGCTGGTCGAGCACCTCGAAATGATCGCGAACGCCTAGCCTTCGTTCAGTCGAAGAAGGCGAAGGCCCGGGCTTCGATGCTCTGGCGCGGCCGCGCGTTCGCAGGCGACGTCGGATCGTCGAATGCCGAATGCAGCGAGAAGCGCGCCCGGCCATCCTTCAGAGAATCGTAGCATTTGATCAGGATCGCCTCGTCGCGCGTCATCGCCGGGAAATAGCACCAGCGGTGATCGGCATTGTAGACGCCCTGGTATATCTCGCCGGTGCGGTCGGCATAGACCAGGTCGCAGATCGCGAGATCGCGCGGCACGATGCTTTCGGAATCGACGAAGCCCAGTGGCGCCATCTCGATCGGCGCGTGGTCGATGTTGCGCCACACATTGTACTCGGCGAAGCGCTTCTTGAGCCGTGCGTCGGCTTCGTCGGCAGGCAGCAGATCGCGCGCCCTCTGAGGGCCTGATTTCTCGGTGTAATCGTTGTGCACGCTGCGCACCGGCGTACGCAGCCCGCGCTCCACCGCGCGGTCGGCCGTGCGCACCGTATGATCGAAGACCACGACCTTGGCCGCACCGGTTTCTCGCTTGATCAACGCTTCGACCTCGGCGTGATACTTGGTCCGGACCTCTTCTTCATCGAGGAAGTCGCGAACCTCGGTGTTGTGTGGTGTCAGGATAAACGCTTGGCGATCCAGCGAAAGATCCCGAGCGACTGGCCGCATGTCGTGAATGCGCACCATGAAGTCACGGTAGTTTCCGTCGCGTCGCGGCAAGCCCGTACCGGGCGGAGGATTGTAGGTGACCGGCTTGATACTGAGGTCGGCTAGGTAGTTCACCGGCGCCTCGACCCAACCGGCCGCCGGCGGGCGGACGAGATTGGCGGCATTGGTGGCTCGAACGTCAGGCATGATCGCACCCGTGGCTGTTTTTGCTCCTCTCAACTCATCAGGGAATTACAGCGTTCAAGGGCCGGACTCTCATGAGAAGACCTCATGAGGGTACAATGGAATTGGCCCCTGCCTTCAGTCCGCGTGCGTACGCGGCTTCCCGACGAGCAGCGCGTCGCAGGGCACGTCGTATATGATCGACTTTGCCGCGCAGCCGACAAGGGCTTCCACGAACGCGCTGCGTCCGCTTGCCCCGAGAACGACGAGATCGACGTCCATGTCGACGGCATAGTCGCGCAGCAAGGGGCCTGGGGCACCGTCCTCGACAAACACGCGAGGCTCCCGCCAGCCGGTCTCCGGCCTGGCGACCATTGCCAGGAACGTATCGCACTCCTGCATGGCCACTCTCCTGTACTCTCTCCGATAGGAAGCCGCGTTTGCCATCAACCCCGACATGGGAGCGCTATAGGCGTGGAACACGGTCAGCGTCTGCTCCGGAAAAAGCCGGGCCGCCAGTTCGACGGCGTGACGCGACGTCGCCGAGAAATCCGTGGCGGCGAGAATATGACGATAGGGTCCTCGCGGACGCTCCCTGACAACGAGGACCGGCAGTCGCGAGCGGCGCAGCAAACGGCCCATTGTTTTCCCGAGACCGAACCGCCCGAACGCCCCTTCCCGCCCGAGGCCTATCACAATCAGCTCGCAACGTTCCGCATCAGCGGCGCGCAGGATCTCCTCTGCCGGATCGCCCTCGGCAATCAGCATCGTTGCCCTTCCCCCGACGTCCCCGATGTCCGCACATAGCTGCTTCCGCGCGATGCCGCGTGGATCGGACTGCTTCCGCCACGAAGGCGCCAGCCCCGTTTCCGGAGGCCTGCGGTCGAGGCCTTCGAGCACGTGCAGCACGACGAGGTCCGACCGCCACTGCTCAGCGAGCCGAGCAGCCCTGGCCAGGGCGCGATCACAGCGAGGGCTGAGGTCCGTCGCCAGAAGTATCCTCTTCGGCGGCGCCTCCATCCAGCTAGGTGTGCCCATGCCCGAATACCGGCACCATGGTGAAGGCAGCTCGGTGCACTTCCGGTCGATAGTAACGGGTCCTGCCCTCCAGAGGACGAAACCGTTCCTTCAGGATCTTCCTCGGAGCTCGCAACGCCTTGCCGGACGAGCCGGCGACGACGAGCGCCAGCGCGCCCGCCGCGTAGGTCGGCACCGGCGCGAGGAAAGGCTTTGCCGTGCCGAAGACGCCCCCCAGACGATCACAGACCTTGGCCAATAGCTCCGGCTGATGGAAACCGGCACCGCTTTGCACGGCAACGATCCCACCGGGAAGGAGCCGGGTTCGGCAGTGACGATAGAAAGCCTCCGAGAAAAGCTGCTCGCCGGGGCCAACAGGGTCGGTCGAATCGATTATGATGACATCGAATTGCGAATCCGTATCGGCGATGTACTCGGTACCGTCGCCCACGATTACCGTGGAACGTGGATCGGAGAAGGCACCGGCCGACACGCCCGGCAGAAACCGCTGCGAAAGCTCGATAACCTCGCGATCGATCTCGATCAGGACGACCTCCTCGACCGGGTGCTTGAGCACTTCTTTGAGCGTACCGCCGTCCCCGCCGCCGATAACGAGCACCCGCTTCGCCAGGCCATGCGCCATCAGCGGCACATGCGCGATCATCTCGTGATAGATGTGGTTGTCCCATTCCGTCAGCTGGATGACGCCATCAAGCACGAGAACTCTGCCGAAGAGCCGGTTTTCGAAGATGAGGACATCTTGAAAGGCGGTCCGGCCCTGGTGCAGAAGCCGATCGACCGACAGCACCTGCGAATGGTGATCGGACGACTTCTCCAGGAACGACCTCACGGCATCACTCCCCGTCTATGCTCGGAAATGGTCAGCATGCCCGGCAAGAAGGCGCGCTTGAGCATCTCGACTGCCTTGTGAGGTTGCGCATCCCCGCACATGAAGACGTCAACCGCCGCATAGGCACGCTCCGGCCATGTGTGGATGGAGATATGACTTTCCGCGAGCACGGCCACACCTGTGATCCCCCCATTCGGCGAGAAGGAATGCAGGTCGATGTTGAGGACGGTGGCACCTGCAGCGTCTGCCGCCTTGCGCAAGGCCGCATCTACCGCGTCGATATCGTCGAGGTTGGATGCCTGCCAGAGATCGGCGATGAGATGGGTTCCGGCAAATCGCACGCCGTCCCGCTCGATGAAGTGGTCCTGGTCGAGCGCCGGTTCAGGCGAAGCGACGTGGCCGTTGGCGCGTCCATTCCGAAGCGCCGCCATGTCGACGCGAACGACTTTCTCCATTCAGTTTTCCCTCCTATGCAGGAACCCTGCCGTTGAACGTGGACAAGAGAGATGCATCGGCCGCGTCGCCGATGCCGAGTACAGCGTCAGCTCAGGCTGCGCTCGGTCCAGGATCGTCGTCGCCGTCATGACCTGGTGGGGCGGCCTTCTGATCACGCACAGGAGGCTTGGTGACGCTCTTTTTCCTGACCATCTCGATTCTGGCTTTGGGGGTGAGCATTACGACGTTGCCCCGAGGTCCCGTCGTCTCGGACCCGCCTTGCGCCCGCAACCCCTTGTCGTCGGTTCCGGATGTCATGTGCCGCCTCCTCTGCGATGGACGTTCCTGCCCCTAGCCTGCGCGAGCCTGCACGCACGCGACGAGCCATTGGCGAGCGCAACTCGCGAGCGCGAAATTCACTATGTGTCGGAAAGCGTCGTTACGGCCGCCGCGGCGTGCCCGTCACGCCAAGATCACCCCATTCGGTTGTCTTGGCGTATGTTCCCCGAGCCCGGGATGCGACGACGCGCGATGAGCTCGGGGCTAGATGCCCGCGATCAGATTCCCCGTACGGCGAAGAAAGCGACGGTAAGTCATGAACCTAAGCATGATGCCGACATACGTGGGATATTTCGCATCGGAAGTCAAACACGGCGGGCCACCGATGAAGTGGCAGCATCGATGGCCGGCCGGGTGCTTTCGAGATCGCCCCGCGCTGGAAGAATGGCGCCTCTACCATCGTCTCCACGACCGTCTCCCCGAAAGAACTCAACCCGGCCAAAGCACCAGACGCACCGAATGGCTGCACGCGGCACGTCGCGATTGCAGTCGTAGCAGTACAAGCCCGCAAGTCGAGCGACCACGCTCCCCCTCCCTCACGGCGCCGAAAGCTCAGGCGCCGACACAACGATCGTATTGTTGCGAGAAAGCCCGGGATGGAGCGGACGTCAGAAGGTCGCGAACCCCTCCCGGGAGAAGGCATGCGCCTTCTTGGGAAGCCTCATTCTACGAGAACTGGTTCGCGCGTACATGCATCGCAATGTGGTGGCGTGCTCATCGATTTCAAGATGGTTGCGGCGCGCAGTTCGTCGCTTTGACTCGATCACGACCACTCTCGATGGTGCGCATCCACGATGCCGAAATACGACGAGCGCACCGGCATTACGATGATGAGCGAAGACCTCTCCGTCCTTTTCGATCTCGTTCGCGAAGCGATTGCCGACGGCCGCTTTGTTCCGGCGTTTCGTTTAGCCGACGGGTTGCATCGCGCTCACATCGTCCACTTCGGCTGGCGGACGAATTCGCGTGTGCTGCAATAGTAGAGCTCGGATGACGGCACATAGTAGCCGGACTGCGAAATGCGCCGACAGATCTCGCGCAGGCTCGCCCGCACGTCGGGGGCATCCATCTGCATGAGAAGAGGAACCGGCCGGCCGTCGTCGTGCCGCACCGTCTAGGTGTCACGGCGCTATCTTGCGTGGCGATATCGAACCCGCCGTCGATCATGACCGGGCGGTACCGGCCTGCACGGGCATGGTCTATAACCCCGCCTCCCATGAGAACCTGAGGAGTGGAACGAGATGCCCGAGGCCAGTCGTGGCGCCCTGGAAGGCCTGAAAGTCATCGACCTGTCGCGCGTTCTGGGCGGCCCCTATTGCGGCCAGATGCTGGCCGACCATGGCGCCGACGTGATCAAGGTCGAACCGCCGCAGGGTGACGAGACCCGGCTCTGGGGCCCTCCGTTCGACAAAGAAGGCATCTCCGCCTACTTCGCCGGCATCAACCGTAACAAGCGCACCATCGCCCTCGACCTGTCCAAGCCCGAGGGCCGCGACGTGCTGATGAAACTGCTCGAGACGGCCGACGTGCTGATCGACAACTTCAAGACTGGCACGATGGAGAAGTGGGGCATCGGCTACCACGACACCCTTTCCAAGAAGTTCCCGCGCCTCGTCCACGCCCGCGTCTCGGGCTTCGGCGCCGACGGCCCTCTGGGGGGCTTCCCGGGCTACGACGCCATGGTGCAGGCTTCCGCCGGTCTAGTCTCGGTCAACGGCTCGCCGGAAGGTGGCCAGGTCCGCATCGGCGTGCCCGTGGTCGACCTCTCGACTGGCATGAACGCCACCATCGGCATCATGATGGCGCTCTACGAGCGCAACCGCTCGGGCAAGGGCCAGTTCGTCGACGCGACGCTGTACGACAGCGCCATCGCGCTTCATCAGCCACATGCGCCGAACTATTTCATGGCCGGTCTCACGCCGAAGCTGGTCGGCAACAGCCATGCGAGCCTCGTCCCCTACTCCAACTTCCCCACCAGGACGCGCAACATCGTCGTCGGTGCCGGCAACGACGGGCAGTTCCGCAAGCTGACGCAAATGCTGGGCAAGCCGGAGCTGGCCGACGATCCACGTTTCAAGACCAACAAGGAACGCGTGGCCCATCGCGCCGAACTGGAGGCCGAGCTGCGGGAACTCCTGAAAGATCGCGATGCCAACGAGTTCTCTCAGGAGCTGATGAAGGGAGGTGTGCCATCGGCCGCCGTCCTCGAAGTTCCCGATGTCATGGAGCATCCACACACCAAGCACCGCGGCATGGTCTGGGAGAAGGATGGTTGGCGGAACGTCGGCAATCCCGTGAAGCTCTCGCGCACGCCGCCCAAGGTGCGCACCAAGCCCAAGAAGTTCGGCACCGACACCAAGGCCGTACTGGCCGAGGTGGGCTACTCGCCGGCCGAAGTCGATAAGCTCGTCGCTTCCGGCATCGCTTTCATCGAAATCAAGAAGTAGAGGGTCCGAAATGTTTCAACCCGACCTGCTGAAGGGCAAGCGCATCCTCGTCACCGGCGGCGGCACGGGCCTCGGCCGCTCGATGACGCAGCGCTATCTCGAACTGGGCGCCAACGTCGTGATCTGCGGCCGACGCGAGGACGTGCTGAAGGAAACCGCCGCCGAACTCGCCAGGGAGACCGGCGGCGAGATCGAGACCGTGGCCTGCGACGTGCGTCTGCCCGACGCGGTCGAGGCCATGATGGACAAGATCTGGGCCAAGCGCCCGCTCGACATCCTGGTGAATAATGCGGCGGGCCAGATCCTGGCGCAGACCCACAAGATGTCTTCGCGGGCGATCGACGCCGTCCTCGGCATCGTGCTGCATGGCTCGGCCTATTGCACCGTCGCAGCCGGCCGTCGCTGGATCGACGCCGGCGAACGCAACAAGGTGGTGATGTCGATCCTCACGGTCTCCTCGCTCACGGGCGCGCCGTTCACCGTGCCGTCGGCCATGGCCAAGGCCGGCGTGCTGGCCATGACCAAGAGCCTGGCCGTCGAATGGGGACCCAAGGGCATTCGCACCTGCGCCATCGTCCCCGGCCCCTTCCCGACGGAGGGCGCGTGGAGCCGGCTCATGCCCAAGGAGCGCGGCAGCAACGAAGACATGCTCAAGGCCATCCCGATGCGGCGCGTCGGCGAACATCTCGAACTCGCCAATCTCGCGGCGTTCCTGGTGAGCGATGGCGCGGCCTATATCAACGGCGATGCCATCGTGATCGATGGCGGCAAGATGCTGCAATCGGGCGGTGGCGGCGCCAATACCGCCGCCATGCTCGACTGGACAGACGAGCAATGGGACGCCATTCGCCCGAAAAAGAAATAGGTCAGTCCCACTGTCTTGATTGTCCACCGGCGCGGGACCTACCTTTCTCTCTAGGATAGGGAGATGGGTATCGCCTATGGATCCACCCAACCGGAACAGGTGACGCGGCACCGGAAGTCCGCGAACCGTTTATCCCGTCAGCCGCGAAGAATGCAGGCAGGCCGAACTTCCTGATTTGGGAGGGGATCATGTCCCGAACGAACCCCGCCCGCCGCAAGCGGGCGGGGTTCTGTTTTGCGGTCAAGGCAGCGTGATCTTCGTCACCGTGCGCTGGCCGGCAACGATCTCGAATTCCGCCTCCTTCCTGGCGTCATCTTTGATCGCAACCACGACATACTTGCCGGCCGGCAATTCGAAGTTCTTGAACGGTTCATAGAGCGTGGTGACATTCGTGCGCTCGCCGTAGATGTCGCGGCCGGCTCCCTTGATCTCGATCGTGTCGACGCCGGGTGCATCGAAGGCAGCAATGCCAGCATCGAGTGCGAACTCGATATCGAGCCGCTGGCCTGCCTTGATCTCGAACTTGAACGTACGATCGATGGCATCCGACGTAATGCGTGCCCGGTAGGCACCGGCTGCGAGATCGAACTTGGGGGCACTGCCGTAGGCGTTGGTGACGGAAGTTTCGTTCTCGACCGGCTCGGCCCCGGCAAAGATCTCGATGAATGGATCGCGCAGTGCCGGCCCGCCCTTGGCGAAGACGATCGAACCCTGCATGCGGCCGACGCCCGCCACAATCTCGACCGCAGTCGTATCGCCCGCAACGACCTCGACGTCGCGCTCGACCTTGGCTCCACCGAGAGTCATCGTCACAGTGTACTTGTCCGCCGCGACGATGGTCGACGTTTCCGGATCGAAAGAGTTGAAGACTGTCGACCCGTTGCTCTTCGACACGACCTCCCAGAACACGTCGCCCTTCTGGTTCTCGTCGGCCGTTCGCTTGGCGCGAAGCGCGAGGCGGCCTGCGTTCAGAACCACGTCGAGGCGATTCATCTTGGCCGGTTCTACCCTTACGGTTGCCCGGCGCTTGACGGAACCGATGCTGACTTCGACCAGATAGTCGCCAGGTGCGATCTCGGTTTCGATCAGGCTGTTGCTGGATGTCTGGACATATTCGGGCTCAACACCCGCCGGCATCGGCTTGTAGAAAACCCAGACGATGAAATCCTTGCCGACCAGCGGATCGTCGCCTTCGGCAAGCCGGGCCGAGCCTTCGAGATTCCATTCCGGCTTGAGCTCGGCCTTTGGCTGCGGCGGTGGCGGCGGCGTGGCGGATGCCTTCTGACGTGCCGCTTCGACTGCCTGACCGATTGCCTTGCTGAGTTCGCCGGCATTACCGGCCGATAGAGCAAGGCCGCCGGTGGCCGCCGCCATGCACTCGAGCTGCTTCGCGGCCTGCCGATCCTGGATATCGAAGCCCACCGTATGCACGACGAGCTTCACATCGGCCTTCTTCAGCTCCGCCGCCACCGAGCAGGGATCGGCCTTGCAGGTCTCGACCCCGTCCGAAACAAGAATGACGCTGGTCAGCCCTTCGCTCGACTTGAGCTGCTCTGCCGCCATTTTCACGGAGGCGGTCATGGGCGTCATCCCCTTGGGCGAGATGCCGTTCACCTGCGCCATCAGTGCATCGGCATCGACCGGACCAACCTGCCTCAGAACCTCGATGTCGCCGCAGTCACCCTTGCGGCGATGGCCATAGGTCACGAGCCCGAGCTGGTCCTGCGGCCGCCAGTCCTTCAGGAGGGAACGGATGGTTTCGCGCGCCACCTCGATCTTGGTCTGATTGCCCACTCTGCCCCACATCGACCCCGAGGCGTCGAGCACAAGGAAGACGCGGGCACCATCCGGCGCTTGGGCCATGGCCGGACCGCCGCTCCAGAACGCAAATGCCAGAACACTGCACAAAACGACGAAGCAACGATGGACCATGCAACTCCCCTGAAGAGGTGCGCGACTATACACGGACCATGCCGAATGCAGGTGCCTAGCTGCGCTGATCGACGGCCTCGGCCTTCTGGGAAGCGGCCTCGCCACCGATGCGATGACCGCCGGCGATCCAGGCCGTCACCAGATCGTAGAACACCGCCAACACGACCGGGCCGACGAAGAGTCCGATCAATCCGCCGGCCAGGGTGCCGCAGATCACGCCGGCCAGGATGACGGCCATGGGCGTCTGCAGGCCGCGCGCCATGAGGATGGGGCGCAGCACGTTGTCGAGCAGGAGCAACGGCACCGTGTAGGCGGTGAACAGCGCTGCGGCCAGCGCCGGCTGTTCGAACCACACCCAGACGATTACCGGCAACATGACAATGTTGGGACCGACCTGCACGATTGCCAGCACGAGGCAGACGAAGGTGATGGCGCCGGCAAACGGAACGCCGATCACCAGCATGCCGACACCCAGCAAAGCCGACTGCAGCAGCGCGACGCCGATCACCCCTTGGGAAACGTTACGGATGGTCGAGCCGGTGATTTCAACAAAGTGCCGCCCCCGAGTATCGGCGATACGGCCGGCCAGCCCGCTTACCGTTTCGCCGAGCCTCTCCGCATAGGCGAGCAGGATCCCCGCCACGATGATGGCCCCGGCGAACTGCAGGACCTCGAAGACGACGCCCGCGGCGATCCGGCCGATCCAACGGCCAAGCGAGGCGATCTGGCCGACATGCGACGCCACCAGAGCACGGATGTCCTCCGAGCCGTGCATCCAGAATTCGTAGATCCGCTCTCCGACCAAAGGCCAGGCGCGAACCGATTCCGGCGGAGGCGGCACGACGTGATCGCCCCGCAGCAGCATTTGTGCGTAGGCATTGAGCGTCTCGATGGCCGAACCTGCGAGAACGACGACCGGCGTGAGCAGCAGCACCAGCAGAAGGAGCGACAGCACTGCCGCGGTCAGGCCGCTGCGCAGGTGGAGGCGCCGGCGCATCACCTTGAACAGGGGATAGACGGCCACCGACAGGATGATGGCCCACAGGATCAAAGGCGCCACCGGCCGCAGGAGCAGCAGACTCACATAGACCACGCCGGCAATCAGGGCGATGCGGATCGCGAGGTCGATCGTGAATCTCGATACCTCTGCCCTGCCCTTTTCCGTCTCGAGCATCGCCCTCTCTCCCCGCCGTTCTGACGAGGAGCTTATCGCACGGGTCGCGCCTTGGCGGTATTCACGACGCGCAGGAGGTCGCCATCGACCGGAATGCACGTATCAGCCCGCCGAAACATGCCCCTCCAATCCCGGCGAGGCGAGATTGCTCCTGCCAATCGCATGGCAGTGCGCTAGGCTCACAATCACGAGACAAAGACACGGGAATCGGGGGAAATGGCCGAATACGACTACATCATCGTTGGCGCAGGGTCGGCGGGCGGCGCGCTTGCTGCCCGTCTGTCGGAAACGGCGAGCAACAAGGTCCTCCTGCTGGAGGCAGGCGCAGCCAGTCATCCCTATTCTCGGATGCCTCTGTCTTTCGGGCTGCTGATCGACAATCCGGCGGCCAACTGGCTCTACCAGTCCGAGCCGGAAGCCAACACCGCCAACCGGACCATTCCGGTGCCGCGCGGAAAACTCCTGGGCGGCTCCAGTTCGATCAACGGCTTGGTCTGGGTGCGTGGCCAGCCGCTCGACTTCGACACCTGGGCCCAGATGGGGTGCCGCGGCTGGAGCTGGCGCGACGTGGCGCCGGTCTTCACGCGCATCGAGAATTTCGTCGACGGCGACGGCTCCAACGGCCGTGGCACTGAGGGCCCGCTCAAGGTCTCGACCGTGCCCGACCAGAACCCGCTCTATGACGCCCTGTTCGCGGCCTCCAAGGCTGCCGGCTTCAAGACCAACCCGGACTACAACAGCGAAGACCAGGAAGGCGTCGTGAAGACGCAGACCTCGATCTACAAGGGCCGACGCATGAGCGTCGCCCATTGCTACATCGAACCGGCGATGAAGCGGCCGAACCTGCACGTCGTCACCAACGCCCACACCTTGCGCGTCCTGCTAGACGGCAAACGCTGCGTCGGCGTCGAGTATGAGAAGGATGGCAAGATCGTCCAGGCGCGTGCCCGGGAAACGATTCTTTCGGCCGGCGGCGTCGCCAGTCCGCAAATCCTCGAACTCTCCGGCATCGGCCAGCCCGAACTGCTGAAGAAGCACGGCATCGAGGTGAAGCACGAGCTCAAGGCCGTGGGCGAGAATTTCCGCGACCATATCAATGCCCGCATCATCTGGCGCCTGAAGGTCGCCAACGTCTCCTATAACCACATGGCGCGCGGTCTGGGCGCGGTGACGCAGATGATGAAGTACCTCGCCACCGGCGGCGGCTTCATGAGCCTGCCGTCGGCGCCCCTGCTCGCCTTCCTCAAGACGCGGCCGGAACTCGAGACGCCCGACGTGCAGATGCACCTCGTGCCCTACGCCATCAAGGACCCGAAGACCCGCAAGCTGCAGGACTTCCCCTCGATGACCATCGCCTGCTACCAGCTTCGGCCCGAGAGCCTGGGCTCGATCCACATCAAGTCGCCCGATCCCAAAGCGCATCCGGCGATCCGCTTCAACTTCCTGGCCGACAAGATCGACCAGGATGCGATGGTCGCGGGCTTCCGCATGATGCGGAAGATCGTCGATGCGGCACCAATGGACGCCTATCGCGACGAGGAGTTCTCGCCAGGTGCCTCGGTGAAGAGCGACGATGAAATCCTGACCTGGATCCGCAACAACTCGCAGACGGCCTATCACCCGATCGGCACTTGCCGCATGGGTCCGCAAGGCCCCGGCACCGTCGTCGACGACAAACTCAAGGTGCATGGCCTCGAAGGGCTGCGCGTGGCCGACGCCTCGATCTTCCCGACCATGCCCTCGGGCAACACCAACGCGCCTTCGATCATGGTCGGCGAGAAGATGGCCGATATCCTGAAGGCGGCAGCCTAGCCGCCGAGCTTCTTCCGGACGTCGTCGGGGATCGGCACCGACTTCAGCGAGCGCGCATCGCCGTCCTTGCGCGCCCAGATGCGCGTCTCGGTGCCTTCGGCCGCGACGGCACCCGAGGCGTCGCGGAACACGTGGCTGATGGTGAAGGAGCTGTTGCCGAAGCGCGAGACATGGCTCTCGATGACGAGCTTCTCGCCATGCTGCGAGGGCCGGCGGAAGGAGCATTCCGCTTTGACGAGCGGTGTTCCTTCTTTCCACTGGCCGCTGGTGACGTCGTCCCTCTTGAGGCCGGCCGCGAGGAACAGCCGATAGGTCGCCTGATCGCTCCAGCGGAAATACGAAGGGTAGTAGACGATGCCGGCGGGGTCGCAGTCGCCCCATTCGACGGTGATCTCGTGTCGGCTGGTGAGCGGCATGGCGTCAGACCACCACCGGCTTGCCGCTGATCAGGGCCGTCCCGGTCATGGCCGCGACCAGCTTGCCATCGGCGCGCACGACATCGATGCGGTAGTTCGAGGCCTTGCTGGAGCGCGAAATCTCGACGGCCGTCGCCGTCAGCACGTCGCCCGAGCGCGCGGCCATGCTGTAGATCATGTGGGCGTCGATGCTGCCCGAGACGACGCCCTGCGAATTGCAGGCATAGCCGAAGGCCGCGTCCGCGAGGGTGAAGGTCAATCCGCCATGGCCGACGCCGTTGAAGTTCAGATGTCGCTCTTCGAGGGTGACGCGCGTCACGGCCCGGCCGAGCGAGGCTTCGACCAGCTCGATGCCGAGGCCGCGGGCGAACGTGTCGCGCCGCGCGAGAGCCGCAACGTCGATCACTCGGCGGCCTGCCGGAGCGGTGGGCTGGCCGATGCGATGGCCGCCAAGGTTTTCGACAAGGTCTCTCCCTCGGGATCGGCAAGGGCCGCCACCCTAGCATTGGCGACGGCATCGGCTGCGGTTCTCGGCGCCATGCGGCCGGCCAGCGCCGGAGCGATCACCTCGTCGGAGATGCGGCGATAGTTGCCCAGCCCGCGCTTGTAGGTGTCGCCATAGCCCTTGATGAGCCGCGCCAGCTCTGCAATTTCGCGCGCCAGATCGACGCTGAGCCGCGCGGCGGCACGAATCTGTTCCAGCCACCGCTCGATCTCGGCCTGCTCCTCGACATAGCGGAAGGTGCGCGGGCGCCACCAACGCAGACCAGCGACCAGACGCAGGCGTGCAAAGCCCAGAATGGTCGTCGTGCGCACATGCATGGAGAAATAGCTCTTGCCCAGGCGGCCGGTGCGTTCGCCCCAGGCGAGCAAACGACGTGCTAGGCCCGGTGGCAGCACCGCGGCGATCTCCTCGATGCCCGGCTTGAAATGCTCGGTAATCGTGAGCGGTTCGTGGTCCTTGGCACGTACTTCGGACCGAACCCGCGCCACCCGCTCCGCCGACGTCTTGGCCTGGGCAACCCGAATCACATCCTCGAACGACATGCGGACCGCGAGATGCCGCGCCGTCTCACGCAGAAGATCGGCCGAGGCCAAGGCGTGGATCGTGTCCAGTCGGTCGAGATAGAGCGTCGCGTACTTCCGATCCTGATAGCCCGTGAGGCGGCGAATCCCCTCCTCCACGATGTCGAGGCTCGATGCCGGATAGGTCCGCCGCGCCCGCTCGATCAGGTCTTCGACGCCCTGCGCCGCAGCCTGCCGCTTGCGGTGCTCCCGCACCGCCTGCTCCAACTCGCCGCGCGCATGGCCCCGCCCGAAGGCAAAGGCCGCGAGATTGGTGTCGACCGACTTGCCGGCATGCCGGATCGCCGCCTCGAAGGCGCTGTCGGCAATCGGCAGCTTGCCCGATCCGGCCAGTGCCCCCAACAGCACGGCGTTGATCACGCCGCCCGACTCTTCGGCTGCCTGATCCATGTCGAACAGGATCTGTTCCTTGCTGCGTTCCTTTACGGCACGCAGCAGGCGGCCGACATCGAAGCTGCCATCGCCCATCGCCATACGCTCGCCGATGGCCAGCACGCGGTGGGTCGAGGCAATCAGCGTCGTGCGATCCGGCGTCGCGAAGCCGTTGAAGATCATGCGGCCGGCTTCCAGAAGCTCGGTCGCCAGCGCCACGTCGACCTCGCCGATCGCCGGATTGAGCGCCAGCACCGACGCGGGCGGCGCGGTCCCGGGCATCACTTCGAGATAGTAGGTCGTGGCGCCGGTACGTTGCGCAACGCCGGGAATCTGCGTCGCTTGCACGCCCAGGCCCTGGCTTTGCGCCGCCGTCACGATCCAGTCGCACAGCACGCCGCCGCCATCGCCGCCCAGGGCGCCGATCAGGATCGTAACGGGTTTAGGCACTTGCCATCGCTCCGATGACAGCCGACCGCACGCGCCATTTCAGGCGGTCCCACCAGGTGGCGTTCTGCACGATCTCCGCCTTGTAGAAAGACGGGCAGAGGACGGCTGCATCCGCCACTTCACCGCAGAGGCCGCAGCCCACACAGCCGTTGTTCACACTGGCCACGGGGTCCGTGCGCAGCGGATCGGGACTGGGCTTCACGACCAGCGACGGGCAGCCCGAGAGTCGGATGCAGGAGTGATCGCCGGTGCAGACCTCGTCGTCGACGCCATAGCGCGTCCGCACGACCCGCTCGCCGCGCTTGAGCTGGGCGGCAATCTGCGGACGGATGCGACGCTGGCGGGCGAGCTGGCATTCGCCGTCGGCGACGATGACCTTGAGGCCTTTGTCGTCCGTGCTCATCGCCTCGCGCAAGGTCTTGAGCATGGTGCCGACGTTGTAGGTCCGGATGGTGCGCAGCCAGCCGACACCCATCGCCTTCAAGGTGGCCGCGATGTCCGAGGTCGTTTCGCCGTCGCGGCGGTTGCCCGACGTGTTGGGAATGAACTGTGCGCCGGTCGCCGAGGTGTAGCCGTTCTGCATGATGACCAGCACGCGGTCGCCACGATTGAACATCGACGAGGCCACGCCGCTCAGCAGGCCGTTGTGCCAGAAGCCGCCATCGCCCATCACCGAGATGGTGCGCTTCTGCATCACCGGCGCCACCGCACCTGCAGCGGCCAGCGACATGCCGAACCCCAGGATCGAGTTGCCGAGGTTGAACGGCGCCAGGGTCGCGAAGGAATGGCAACCGATGTCGCTGGAGATATGGACCTTGCCGACTTCGCGTTCGAGCAGCTTGATCGCCGAAAAGACCGGCCGTTCGGGGCAGCCGACACAGAAGCCCGGCGGCCGGAGCGGCAGCGGCCCACCCAGCAAGCGTTGCGCCTCGGCTCGGCCCGCACGCGCCGCCTCGAAACGCTCGCGCGGCTTGCTGAGGTCGATATCGTTGGCCGATTGCGCGAAGAACTTCAGCAGGCCGTCCGTCACCACCTCGGCGGTGTACTCGCCGGCCATCGGCAGCACGTCCTTGCCGTAGATCTTGGTATCGATGTCGCGTTTGCGCAGGAGGGCATGGATAGCCTGCTCGATATAGTCGGGCGCCCCCTCCTCGACGATCAGCACGGCGCGCTTGCCCTTGCAGAAGTCGGCGATCTGGTCGGGCACCAACGGATGGGTGACGTTCAGCACCAGGGTCGGGATCTTGCCCTCGACTTCCAGGCGGTCGAGGCCGCGCACCAGTACATTGGTGATGCCGCCCTGGACGATGATGCCGAGATCCGAGCGCTCGCCCGGCAGGAACTCGTTCAACCCATGCTCGACGATAAAGCGCTCGGCGGCCGGCTGGCGCACCTCGACCTTCACCTTCTCGTGCACATAGGTCGAGGGCGGATGGGAAATGCGGTCGTAGTTGTGCAGCGCCGGATTGGCGAGGCGATGGTTTCGCGAGATCGCCGGCGGCTTGTTGTCCTTGGCGACGAACTCGCCGGTGACGTGACAGGCACGAATGCGCAGTTCCATCATCACCGGCGTGTTGGTGGCTTCCGAAAGCTCGAAGGCCTTCTCCGTGCAGCGCACGATGGTCGGCAGCGTGGGCCGCGGGTCCATAAGCCAGACCGACGACTTCAGCGCATAGGCCTGCGTGCGCTCCTGAATGACCGAGGCGCCCTCGCCATAGTCCTCGCCAACCACGATCAATGCGCCGCCGATGACGCCGGGCGAAGCAAGGTTGGAGAGCGCATCGGCCGCCACATTCGTGCCGACGATGGATTTCCAGGTGACGCAACCGCGGATCGGATAGTTGATCGACGCGCCGAGCAGCGCTGCCGCCGAGGATTCGTTGGTGCAGGTCTCGAGATGGACGCCGAGCTCGTCGAGCAGGTCCTGCGATTCGACCAGCACATCAACGAGATGCGAGACCGGCGCGCCCTGATAGCCGCCGACATAGGCAACGCCAGACTGAAGGATCGCCTTGGTGACGGCCAGGATGCCTTCGCCGCGGAAGACTTCGCCCTCGCCCAGTCGAAGCGCCCGGACTTCCTCGGTGAAGGAGCGCTCCGGATTGGTGCGCTGGGAAACGGGAAGCTGGGCTGCCGGCTGGTCGAGCATGGGCGGAGTATAGGGGCTAACGCCGGGACCGACGATCCCGTTTGGAATCACGGACGCCGGCGGCGCGCGCCTTGGCCAGCAGCTCGCGGAAGGGAACGAGCAAACGCTCCCGCACTGCAGCATCGCCTTCGAGTACCTGAAGCGCCAACGCGACGGCCTCCAGGGTCGACACCGCATCCGGCCGCGCTTCGCGCCGCAGGTCGCCGTAGAGCGAGGGGCCATCGGGCACGACCACGAAGCGGCGCAGCTTGGTCAGCCACGGGTTGCGCCACCACAAGGCCTTGGCCTGGGCCCAGTTGCCGTCGAGCGCGATCAACCCTTTGAGGCCCGCCAGCCCGGCGGCTTGATCGGCCAGCGGCTCGCCCTTGCGATCGATGGCGACCAGTGGCGCCTGCCCTTTCGCGTGCGTCGAGCCAAGATAGAGTACGCCCCAGTCCTTCGCCTCGGCCGGTTCCTTGACGGCATGCGCGAGGTTGCGCCACGACAGGCCGACCACGACCTTCGCATTGGCAAGCGTCGCGGCGATCAGCCGTGCCGTGCCCAGGACGCGATCCTGCTCCTGCGGATGTTGCAAGATCAGGATGCTCACTTTGTTGTCCACCTTTTCGGACATGGCCGAGGTATAGCGTCCCCGCTAGGTTCGCGCGATGTCCGTTACCGTCCTGATTTTCGACAGTGTCACCAAGCTGCCGCCCGAAGCGGACGGCGCCGTTGTCATCACCGGCTCTCACGGTGCGGTCTACGCGGCCTACATGTCGGCCAAATACGGCTGCCGCGCCGCCATTCACCACGATGCCGGCATCGGCAAGGACGAAGCCGGCGTCAGCGGCCTCGCCTATGCCGACAAGCTCGGCATGGCGATGGCGGCGGTGGCGACCGCCAGCGCGCGCATCGGCGATGCGGCCGACTTGCAAAGACGCGGCACCATCAGCCGCGCCAACGCGCTCGCGACAAAATGCGGTGTCGTGCCCGGCATGCCGGTGCGAGAGGCCGCCGAGCTTCTCAAGCAGGCACCCTGGCCCCATACGATACCATCGGCCAAGGGCGAGAGCCGGTATTTGGTCGAAGGGGTGATTTGCGCCGATTCGGCGAGCCTGCTGATACCCGAGGATCGCGGCCGCATCGTCGCCACGGGCAGCCACGGCGCCCTGAATGCCGCAACAGCAACATCGCCTTTCCAGCCACTCCTGCTGATGTTCAACGATGCGGGCTTTGGCGCCGACCGTGGCGGCGTCCTGGCGCTGGCCGAGCTCGACAAGCACGGGATCGCCGCCATCGCCGTCGCCGCGCAGTCAGCGTGCATCGGCGATGGCCGCTCCACTCTGCAGGACGGAATAGTCTCCACTACCAATGCAGCGGCATATCGACTAGGCGCCCATGTGGGCGGCTCCGCCCTTGCACTGGCGCGCGTGGTGTCCGAAAAGCTTAGGCAGCGCTAGCGCAGAGCGGGAGAAGCTACGGGAATGGCCGTCGTCAATGTGAAGTCCGAGATTGCGGGCAATGTCTGGAAGATCCAGGTCAAAGCCGGCGATCGCGTCGACGTCGAAGGGGAAATCATGATCCTCGAGTCGATGAAGATGGAAATCCCGGTGCTGTCCCCCAAGGCGGGCGTCATCAAGGAAATCAAGGTCAGCGAAGGCGAGGCAATCGGCGAAGGCCAGCTCGTCGCCATCCTCGATGCGTAGTAGTACAGTCGCCGTCGAGCTGGCGCGGCTCTGGGCGCCCGACAACCTCCGCCGCTCTGCCCCCGGCATCGCCCTCTGCGCCGCCATCGCCGCGGTAGCGTTCTATCTCGACACCCATAGCCTGCTGCGCTTCGGTGCCGTCTGGGTGCCGCCGCTGATCCTCACCCTGGTGATCGGCATGGCGTTGCAGCCCCTGTCGACCAAGGCTGTGCTGAAGCCCGGACTGGAATTCGCCGGACGGACGCTGCTGCGCGTTGGCGTTGCCCTGCTGGGCGCACGGCTAACGCTCGGCCAGCTTGTCGAAGGCGGGGCGCTCCCGGTCGTCATCGCCGTATCAGCCGTCGCTTGTACCATCGTCTTCGGCGCCTGGGCGGCGCGTTTCTTTGGCCTCAGCCGCGATTTCGGCCTGCTGACCGGCTGCGCCACCGGCGTCTGCGGTGCGGCAGCGGCAATGGCCGCTTCGGCCGTGCTGCCGAAGCACGAGAATTCCGACCGCGACCTCGCCTTCACGGTCATGGGCGTCAACTTCCTCAGTACCGTGGTGATGGTGATCTACCCCACCCTGCACGACGTGCTGCGCTTCTCGCTGTTCGAGATGGGCGTGTTCCTGGGCGGCGCCATCCACGACGTGGCGCAGGTCGCCGGCGCCGGCCAGACGATGGGTCCGCAGGTCCTGAGCGACTCCATCATCACCAAGCTCCTGCGCGTGGCGGCCCTCCTGCCGGCCATCGCCGGAATCGCCTGGTGGGTGGCCAGGAGCGGCGGCCCGCAGAGCGATGCCCGCCCCACGCCGCCGGTCTTCCTGTTCGGATTTCTGGCACTGGCCGCGCTCAATTCGATGGGTGTCGTGCCGGCCGGCGTACGCGACGCGGTGGGCCAGATCTCGTCGTTCCTGATCATCACCGCCATCGCAGCTCTCGGCATGAAGACGTCGTTGCTGGCGCTGGCACGTATCGGCATGGGTCCAGTGATGCTGCTGATCACCCAGACGATCTTCATTGGCCTGCTGGTGATCAGCCTGATCTACGGCATGCGCGCCCTCGGCCTCTGAGGGCGCGCGCGGCCGCCGTCAGAAGGCGCCGGCCATCTGCGTCAACCCCGACGCGACAGACAAAAGATCCGAACCGCTGGCGAGACGGGCGGACGGCGCTGCCCGTCCGATCGCGGCGCGTACGGCGGGGACACGGCTCGATCCACCCGTGAGGAAGATCGTATCGATGGCGGCCGGCTTCAGGCCTGCCGCTGCAATGCACTCGCTTGCGGATCTGTAGAGCCGTTCCGTCCTCGTCTCGATGGCGCGGTCGAACTCGGCGCGCGTCGCAGCGACCGATAGGTCCGCCTCGAGAAACGTCAAAGACACGTCCGCACATTCCTCTGCGCTCAGCGAGATCTTGGCGTCTTCCACGGCGAAGGCGACGCGATGACCAAGCCTTTCACGCACGACCGTCAGCAACCGCTCCACTTTCTCGGGCTCGCGCGCGAGCGAGACCAGCTCGGAAAGCTCGCGTTCGTTTTTGTAGGTGTAGGCAAAGTTGATCGTCGGCCAGGCGGCAAGCTCGTGATAGAGCGCATTCGGCATCGGCAGGTTCTTTTTCACGAGCTGCGTGCCCAGCCCCAGGAGCGGCATCACCGCGGCGAGGTTGAGTGCGGTGTCGAAGTCGGTGCCGCCCACGCGGATGCCGGCCGTTGCGAGCACGTCGCCCGTGCGATCGGCGCGGTCCCGGTGCTGTGGTCCGACGCGGATGACGGAAAAGTCGCTCGTGCCGCCGCCGATATCGGCGATGAGGGCCAGTTCCTCGCCCTGTACCGTCTGTTCGTAGTGATGGGCGGCAGCAATCGGCTCATACACGAACGCGACGTCGCGAAACCCGACCTGTTTGGCAATCCCCTCGAGCACCGCCTGTGCGCGGGCATCCGCCGCGTCGTCATCGTCGACGAACCGCACCGGCCGGCCGTGCACGACGGTCGTGATCTCCTGGCCGGCGAAGGCTTCGGCCTTGTGCTTGAGATGTCGAACGAAGATCTCGACGACCTGCTTCAGCGGCACTTTGCGGCCCGCCAGGAGGGTCTCCTCCTCGATCAGGGGAGAGCCCAGGATCGATTTCAACGCCCGCATCAGCCGGCCTTCGGTCTGGCCGACATAGGCCGAGATGGCTTCCTCGCCGAACAGCATCCGGCCTTTGGTTTCGTAGTCGAAGAACACCGCGCTCGGCATCAGCGTGCTGTCTGCTTCGACGGGCACCAGTGCCGTGGTCTTGTTGCGTGCGACGCCGATCGCCGAGTTCGACGTCCCGAAATCCAATCCGCAGGCAATCATCTCTGTCCCCAACTGGTGCGAAGGGGTTCTCATTTATTGAGATGTGCCGCGCGTTGCTAGCCTGTTTCTTTTTGCTTAGACTCACCTTGATAAAGGGATGTCCGAGATTTCGGGCGTCCCTTTTTCGTTGTCGCTGCGAGAGTCTAGGCTCGCGCCGTGGGGCGCGACGAGACGGCGTTCCACCAGCGCGTCAGGTTGGCGTGATCCTCGGGGATCGCGAGCTTCAGCGCCCCCCGCGCCGTCAGGAGGGCTACCTGTGCGGTGATGTCGGCGATGTTGTAGCGGTCGATGCCGATGAACTCGCGGCCTGCAAGTTCCCGGTCGAGCCAGCCCATGCGTTCCACCAGCACCTTGCGGCGCTGCTCGCCCCATGCCGCGATCTGCGTGCGCTTGCCGATCCAGAACGGATTGGTGTGGATGAAGACGTCGATGGTCGGCAGCAGGAGTTCGAGCTCCATGCGGCGGTTCCACATCTCGACCTGCGCCCGCTCCAACGAGGATCGGCCGAACAAGGGCGGCTCGGGGATCATCTCCTCAAAGTAACGGCAGATTGCGACCGATTCGGAGATCAGCGTGCCGTCGTCGAGTTCGAGCACAGGCAAGGTGCCGAGCGGATTCTTCGCCAGGAAGGCGGGCTGCTTGTGGCCCGCACTTTCCATGTCGAACTCCTCGACGGGGATCGAAACCCGCTTTTCGGCGAGAAAGATACGGACACGGCGCGGATTGACGCCGTTCTTGAGGCTGTAAAGTTTCATCGCATTCAGGTTCCCGGCTTGGTCCCGGTTGCCTTTACCACCTCGCCCCAGGTGTCGATTTCCTTCTTGATGAAGTCGGCGAACTGGATCGGCGACCCCGGCGCCGGGATGGCGGCGCGCTGCTCGATCTGCTTGATCACCGCATCGTCATTCAACAGCGCCGTCACGTCCTTGTTGACCCGAGCCACGATCTCGAGCGGCGTCCGAGCCGGTGCCGCGAGGCCCGACCAGCCAGCAGCATCGAAGCCCGGCAGCGTCTTGGCGATGGGCGGGATGTTGTCGAGCGGCGGCGGCGCCGTCCGGGCCGTCGTCACGGCTAGGGCCTTGATGCGACCGTCACGGATGTGGTTCAGCGCCGAGGCGGTGCTGTCCATCATGAGCTTCACGTGGCCGCCCAGCAGATCGGCCATGGCCGGCCCGCTGCCCTTGTAGGGCACATGTACGATGTCGAGGCCGGCTCTCAGCTTGAACAGCTCCATGCTGAGATGCTGCGACGTGCCCGGCCCAGCCGAGGCGTAGGAAAGCTTGCCGGGCTCCTTCTTGGCGGCCGCGATCAGCTCGGCCAGCGTATTCACCGGCAGGCTGGGATGGGCCACGATCACCAGCGGGACGAGGAAGATGTTGGAGATCGGCAGGAAGTCGCTCAGCGGCTTATAGGGCAGATCGGGATAGAGGCTGGGATTGACGCCGAACGTACCGCTCGACACGACCATAAGGGTGTAGCCGTCGGGCGCGGCGGCCTTGCCGTATTCCGTGGCGGGAATGCCGCTGCCGCCACCCTTGTTCTCGACGATCACCTGCTGCTTCCAGACGTCGGTCAGCTTCTCGGCCATCAGGCGCGCGAAGATGTCGGCGGCCTGTCCCGGCGGGAAGGGCACGACAAACCTTACCGGCTTGTTCGGCCACGGCGTTTGCGCGATTGCCGGCGCCGCCAGCGCCGCACTTGCCGCCCCTGCCAGTACCAATGCACGACGTCGCGTCGGATTAGTCCGCATCCCAAGTCTCCAAGTTCATTTCGACTGACAGGCTAGCACATGGCCCGAGGAATGGCCGCATCCTACCCGCCCCCCGTCGGCCCCCTTGCTATGCGACCAGCCTCGCGGGCACCAACGTCTCAGACTCGACATAATCGGCGCCAAAATAGGGAAAGTGACGAAGGCCCATCACCCGATGAACCGCGTCGCGATTACATCCTGTTTCCGGAACCCGGTGCCAGACACCGTCTACAGGGAGCTGGTCCTTTGACGGATCGCTACTACGAGGATTTCAAGGTCGGCGAACGCTTCACGAGCGGCGGCCTGACGATGACCGAAGCCGGCATCGTCGAGTTTGCGCGCCAGTGGGATCCGCAACCCTTCCATATCGACGCCGAGTTCGCCAAGAAATGGACCTATGGTGGCCTGATCGCGTCGGGCCTGCACACGATGAGCGTGACCTTGCGGCTCTGGCTCGACCTCGGCATCTTCCGGGCCTGCAGCCTGGGCTCGCCGGGCATCGGCGAAGTTCAGTTCGCCCGCCCCGTGCGTCCCGGCGACACGCTGCGCGTCATCACGGACATCGTCGAGCTGCGCGTCTCGGCGTCCAAGTCCGACCGCGGCATCGCGCGCGTGCGGCAGGTCACGATCAATCAGCGCGGCGAGGCCGTGCTGGAACAGGAGACCACCGTCTTCCTGAAGCGGCGGCCGATCCTCGCCGCAAATCTCAGCGTGAGATCCTAGCGCCAGGCGAAGACAGGCTGCTCGTAATGGTCGACGCGCGTGTCGCGGCCGGCCAGCGCCACTTCCCGGAACTGAAACAGCAGAGCGGCAGTCGGCGCGTTCACCGTCGCGACCGGCAACGGCAGGCGGATGATCGGCCGGTCGGATTCCTCGATGGCCACGATCTCGGGCGAACCATCGCGAAACAGCTCGCCGCAGCCAATGCGATAGGCGCCGGCAACTTCGGCGGGATTGGGCGTCATCGTGATGCCCGGCGCCCACACCACGACGGGCGCGATCAGATAGCCCGAGCGCGTCGGATAGTCGTCGAGCGTGCCCAGGATATCGTCTGTCGACGCCAGGATGCCCAGCTCCTCGTGCAGTTCGCGCAATGCCGTCTGCTCGATCGTCTCGCCGGGATCGACCCGGCCACCCGGCAGCGCCCACTGACCGCCATGGGCGCGCAGCTTGGGAGTCCGCCTGGTTAGGAGGAACGCCGCTTCTCCCGGTTGGTCGGCCTCGACAAGGACGACCGCGACGGCCGCGCGCTTCAGTCCCCCAGCATCGAGCTGGCGACGAAGGTCGAAGCGGTTGAGACGGGCAGTGACCTCGTCCCGCAGCATCTGATCAAAACGAAACGATCTCACGCGCCTTCGGGCCTCCGAAATGTCCAGACCACGGCCGGTGGCATGTTGCGCCAGATCCGATGGCCCCGCGTGGCGACCAGCCTCAGGCTTTCACGCAGGCTGCGCGGTACGGGCGGCTTGGGGCCGTAGGTGAACTGGATGAGGGCAGCCCCTCGAGGCAGAGCCTCGAAGACGCCGCGGACAATGCCGTCCACGACATCCGCCGGCAGCGACAGCAGCGGCAGGCTCGACACAATGGCGGCGGGCGTTCCAAGTCCCCGTTCCTGCAGGAGCTGCGGCAGGCGGGCAGCGTCTCCCTCGACGATGTACGGTTCCGGGAAATGGCGGTGCAGGAAGGCCGCGAGCTCGGGTTCGCGTTCGATCAGCACCAGCCGGTCGGCGGGAATGCCCGCCTCCAGCAACGCCCGGGTGACCTGGCCGGTGCCGGCGCCGAGTTCCACGATAGGCCCCTGGCGTCCTTCGATGGCTGCCAGCGTCGCCCCTGCCATTGCCTGCCCCAACAAGCGTCCACTGGGGACAGCCGACCCCATGGTAAAGGGCCGCCGCAGCCAGCGCTTCAGGAACAGGACCGTGCCTGCGCGCGCGCCGCGGCCATCGTGTGACTCAGTCGAGGGCATGATCAAACGCTAACAGACGCTTTCACCGAGTCGACAAGGAAAAGCGCCCTCCCCTTACTGTGCGGCCTGCAGGGCGGGCGCCGACGCGGCCGGAGCCGCGGGGGCGGCGTCGAACACCGTCCGGGCGTGCCGCATCTGCTCCAGGGCGTTCACCATGGAGACGTAGACAGCCGCCGCGAAGGGCAGAGACTGGACGACCATGAATATCGCCCAGAGCCGCGCCTCCGGGTTGACCACGCCGTTGGTGGTCCACAGCACGATTGCGGCCAGCCATAGCAATACGGCCAGCACGGCTTCGCCACGGGCCATGCCCAGCGCCATGCCGAGCGTCGCGCGCTCGTCCATCTTGGGCGTGCGCATGAACGGCAGCCGGCTGGTCGCCAGGCCGTAGATCACCGCGCGACCCACGGTGTAGGTGAGCGCCAGACCCGCCAGCGACGCGCCTATGCTCTGCCGGAAAGTGCAGCGTACGCGATCGAAGTAGAGGCCGAACGAGTAGACCAGCTTGAAGACGAAGATGCCGATGGTCGGCACGATGAACTCGGCCGGCGGCAGGCCGACCGGCTTGATGCCGAACAGCGGCGGCAGCAAGACGGCCAGGACCCAGGCGAGGCCCGCCCAGGTGAAGATCAGGTTCAGCGCATCGGCGAACCACGGCAGCCAGCCGGCGACGAAGTGGAACTTCTGCCAGAAGGTGAGCTTGGTCTGGTTGCCCAGCATCTTGCCGGCATGCGCCTTCATGATCTGCATGGCGCCGTAGGCCCAGCGGAAGCGCTGCTTCTTGTAGCCGGCGAAATGATCGGGCGTGAGCCCATGACCGAAGCGCTCGCGGCTGTACATGGCGCCGTAGCCCTTCTCCATCAGGCGAAGCCCGAGCTCGGTGTCCTCGGTGATGCACCAGGTCGCCCAGCCGCCCATTTCCTCCATGCAGGAGCGGCGCACCAGGGTCATCGTGCCGTGCTGGATGATGGCATCGTATTCGTTGCGCAGGCACATGCCGATGTCGAAGAAGCCGGCATATTCCCAGTTCAGCATCTCCTTGAACCGATCACCTTTCCAGTCGCGGTGATCCTGCGGCGCCTGCACGTAGCTGATCTTGGCGTCGTCGAAGTACGGCACCAGCGCCTTCAGCCAATCCGGGCGCACCATGTAGTCGCTGTCGATGACACCGATCACCTCGGCATCGGGCGCGGTCTGGCTCAACACGTAGTTCAACGCGCCGGCCTTGAAGCCCTTCATCACGTCGAAGTGGAAGAACTTGAAGCGCTCGCCGAGCTGGGCGCAGTAGTCCTGCACCGGACGCCACACCGCGGGATCCTTGGTGTTGTTGTCGATGACGATGACTTCGAAGTTCGGATAGTCGAGCTGCTGCAGCGAATCGAGCGTCTGGATCACCATCGCCGGCGGCTCGTTGCAGATCGCCAGATGGAGCGAGACCTTGGGCCAATGGCGATCGGCCGGCTGGCGGGCGATCATCTCGGCAGCCGGCAGGGCCTCGCGCGTCCAACGACCGCGCCAGATCGTTTCCGCCATTTCCAGCGCCTGGATCAGGGCCATGCCCAGGCTGATCACCAGGAAGAAGGCGAGTACGCCCCAGCTCACCATCTCCGAGGCGAGCATGTAGGTCCCGGCGGCAACCGACGCGCCATAGACGACGGCACTCACCGACAGGGCCACGAGGCTGCAGAAGCCCAGCTGGCCTATTGCGCCTAGGCGCGGCCAACGCCACAGGAAGAGCAGCATCAGCGGCAGCGACGCCGCAAGCGACCAGGCAGCGCACGCGGTCCATTGCGGGAAGCGTTCGACAGGGCCGGTCCAGGCGAATTTCTGCTGCCGGTCGGCGTTCCACAGGCCCCAGTAGCCACCCGCCTTGCCCTCGAGGTCGTAGGACTTCCAGGGCTGGTCGACGGCTTCGACGACGAAGGTGTCGATGTTCTGCGAACGCAGCCACGCTACCATGTCGCGCACGTTCTTGGCCTGTTCGGCCGGCGTCGCGTACTTGACCAGGCCCGTAGCCGGGCTGCGCCGCGCCGCGCCGTTCGACGGCCAACCGACCTCGGTCACGACGATGTTCTTGTTGGGATAGAGCTTGCGCAGCAGCGCGATCTTTTCCTTCACGTACTCGAGCGGCGTCGCGCTCGACTGCTCGTCCCAGTAGGGCAGGATGTGCACGGCGAGATAGTCGACCTCGCGCACCAGCTCGGGATAGCGCTCCCAGATGTGCCACGGCTCGGCCGTGCTGACGGGCACCTTGACGTTGCGCTTGACGTTCCTGATCTCGCGGATGAGCTGCGCCGGGCTGACGGCATTGGGGTCGCGCCGGTCGCGCTCGCCGTCCCAGCGCAGGATGTTCTCGTTGCCGACCAGCACGCGCTCGACGCTGGGGTTCTGGTTGGCGATGCGGATCAGCGCGCCGGTCTCCTCGCCGTTCACCTCGCCGGCCTCGCGGCCGAACTGCTGCTTGGCTTCGTTAGCGCTGTAAATCCAGGCGCCGGGGACGAGCTTCAGCCCGTACTTCGTGGCAAGGGCCGGCATCACGTCGCCGCCGTCGGTCGTGCGGTAGGTACGAACGTAGTTGACCTTGCCGGAGAGCATTGCGAAGTCGCGCTCCATCTGCTCCTTGCGCGGCTTGATCTGCGGCGTCGGCGCGTCGGTCACGGCGGTGCGCAGGAAGCTCCATACGCCGCTCGACTTGCCTTCGAGCGGATCCTGATCCTTCGCCCACGGCGCGTAAGTCACGCCATGCAACGGACCTTCGACATTGGCGGCCTGGAGATAGCCATCGAGCAAGCGCCAGCCGACAACCGTGGCCAACGCCGCAATCAGAAGAACGAGACCCCGACGCATCATGAAAGGTTTGACAGCTCCGGCTTCCGCCGATGGCGCATGCTCGCTTCGGGGATCGCGGTCGCATGTCTCCTGCGGACGACTGGCGTCGGCGCAAGGACCGTGCCGGATCGACTCACCAAACGAGCCGACTACCACGCAGTGCGGCAGACCTCTTGGAGGTTTCCTTGCGCCAGATTTCCTCGTCTACGACCCTTCGCAGGCGATCAGGCGACGCCGCGATCTATAGCCCGCGTCTCCCCCAACGGTAAAGAGACCGACAGGGATGATGGCCAAAATGCCTAATTCTCCGCTGGCTTTGGCCCGAGACCTTCGCCAAAACGCCACAAAGAATGACCGATCAAGATCCGACGGCAGCACCGGCCGGCGTGCCGCCATCCCTTCATGCAACCTATCGGGCTGCGGACCGTTACGGTTTTCTTGAGCGCGCCGCCGCGCGCATTCGGTACGCCTGGTGGAACAGCCCGGGACCAGGTCCGGCCCGGGGCACCGTCGTCGTCCTGACCGGCCGGGCCGAGTTCATCGAGAAATATTCGACCGAGGTCGTGGGCGAACTCCTGGCGCGGGGCTACGCCGTCGCGGCCATGGACTGGCGCGGCCAGGGCCTGTCCGACCGCCCCCTGGCCGACCGCGGCAAAGGCCATATCGACAATTTCACCACCTACATGGCCGATGTCCGGCTGTTCCTCGACAGCGTCATAGGGCCTATCGCGCCGCGGCCCGTCCTGGCGCTCTGCCATTCCATGGGCGGCCACATCCTGATGCGCGATCTCGCGGAGAACGGACCGGGGCCGCTGTCCGCCGCCTTGTTCGTCTCGCCGATGACCGGCCTCTATCGCGAAGCCATGTTGCGGTCGGTCCTGATGCTGATGCCGGAGGTGCCCATCGTCGAGGAGCGCTACCTCTTCGGCACCGGACCATTCGTGCTGCTGGCCCGCGAATTCAACTCCAATATCGTCACCCACGACGAGCGGCGTTACCGCTTCACCGACGACTGGTTCACGGCCGATCCCCGACTTGCCCTCGGCGGACCGACCCTGGGCTGGGGCCGCCAGGCGGTCCGCTCGATGGCCACCGCCCTGCAGCCCGGATATCTCGAACGCATAGAGCTGCCGTTGCTGCTCATCACAGCGGGTGAAGACCGGCTGATCGATCCCAAGAGCCATGCCGTGGTTGCAGCCCGGCTCCGGCACGGCGAGCACTTCACAATCGCCCATGCCCGCCATGAGATCATGATGGAAACCGACGACATCCGGGCCTTGTTCTGGGAGGCCTTCGATCGGTTGGCGAAAGGCGTATTGAGCTGAAATGACCGAAGTGCAGATGCTGGTGATTGCCGGCGCGTTCATCGTCGCCGGGATCGCCAAGGGCGCCATCGGCATCGGCCTCCCGCCCATCGCCATCGGGCTCATGACACTCGCCATCCCGCTCGAGGATTCGCTGGCGATCATGACCATCCCCACACTGATCACGAACGTCTGGCAGGCGATCTATGGCGGCGGCTTCTGGCGCCTGTTCCGCCGCTTCTGGACTCTGGCCGTTCCCGGTGTCGCCGCTCTGCTCTTCGTCGCCGCTACGCTGGGGCAATTGGGGTCGGCTCGTGCCACGGCCTGGCTCGGCGTGATGCTGGCGGCCTACTCGGTGGTTGCCCTGCTCGCCTGGCGGCCGAAAGTGTCTATTGAGACCGAGCGCTGGGCCAATCCATTGATCGGCATTTCCAGCGGCGCCATTGCCGGCGTCACCGGCATCTCCGCCGTTCCCTTCCTGCCCTACATGCAGTCGCTCGACATCAACAAGAACGATCTCGTTCAGGCATTGGGCATCATGTTCATCTTCCTGATCGGTGCGCTCAGCCTGGCGCTTTTCCGGCAGGGTGCCTTCGACGCGACCAATACCATCGGCGGCTTTGCGGCGGTGATACCGACGTCGATCGGCGTCTGGATCGGCCAGAAGTCGCGCGAAGCGCTGTCGCCCGAGATGTTCCGTCGCATCTTCCTGGTCGGCTTGCTGGGCATCGGCCTGCACATGACCCGCGGCTTACTATAGAGTGGATCCCATGTTCCTTCCCCCGTTCAAGGTCACGATCTGCGGCATCCCCGAGTTGTCGCAGCATTGCTCGGTCGGCGTCAGCCACGTCTTGTCGATCATCGACACCCACGAGCCACGCCCGCTGGCGCTCGACGACTACTTCGAGATCGACCACGAGCTGATCCGCTTCGACGACGTGGTGGCGGAATATCCGGGCTTCGAGGCCTGCACGCCGGCGCATATCGAGAAGGTGCTGGCATTCGGCGAACGCGTCCATGCGCGGCCCGACGGTCATGTGCTGGTGCATTGCCACGCCGGCGTGTCGCGCTCGACCGCGGCGGCCGCCATCCTCATGGCGCAGAACGCACCGGGCTACGAAGAACAAGCCTTCCTGAAGCTGCTTGAACTGCGCAAGCACGGCTGGCCCAACACGCGCATGGTCGAGTTTGCCGACACGCTCCTGAAGCGCGACGGCGCGATGCTGCGGGGGCTTGTCGCCTATCGCAAGGCACTGCTTGAGGTGAAGCCGCACCTCACCGAGATCATCCGCAACATCGGCCGCGGCCACGAAATCCCGGCGTAGGGACTGAGGACGTGCCGGTCGTCCGGCACGCCCTCGCCCTGCCCTAGCTGCGGTGGAAGACCAGCGTCCGCACCTCGATGCTCTCGCGCGGCGGCGCGTCGGCGGCCGCGGTCGGATCGGTGAAGGCGCTGTGCGGCGTGAAGCGCGCCGGAACGCCGGTCGACGTATCGGAGCACTTCAGGAGAAGCGCCTCGTCTGTCTGCATCTGCGGCACGTAGTACCAGCGATGCGTCGGATTGTACTTCACCGAATAGGTCTCGCCGACGCGATGCGGATAGACGAGATCGGACGGCACCAGGTCGTCGGAATGGATGGTCGTCGCGTCGCACACGGCGAGCGGTGAATCCTGCAACGGTCCCTTGATCGGCCGCCACAGGTTGATGACCTGTACACGGCCCTTCAGCAGTTCCTCCGCCTCGTCCGGCAGCAGGTCGCGCACGCGCTGTGGCCCGGACCGCGCGGTATGGTCGATATGGACACGGCGCACCGGCTGACGCGGCGCATCAGCCTGCGTCTCGGCGTCGGGCACGCGGCGGCGAGTCGTATGATCGAAGATGTGGACGCGATAGGCACCCGTCGCCTGCTTCACGAGGCGCTCGACCTCGGGATAGTAGACACGGCGCACTTCTTCATCGTCGAAGAAGTCCTTTACGGCGCTGCGATGCTGCAGCAGCGCGAATCCGTTGGCGTCGAGCGACACGTGCCCGGCGATGGGCCGCGCGTCGCGGATCTTCACCGCATGCGCCTCGTGTTCAGCATTGGTGCGCGGCACGCCGGCCGGCGGCTCGAACGTATAGTTGCGCGGCCGCTCTGCCATCGGAACGAGATAATTCATGTCAGCGGTGACGTGGGACAGGTTGGAAAGGATGTCGAGATTCTCTTGCAGCGTCATGGGGGCAAAACCTCCGAATGTGTTCGGATGATTTTGGGCCTGCCGCCTTTGCGCGCCATGGAGAAGAGTTGCGGCGCTTCATGAGGGGAGATTATCCGAAAGGAAAACCTCTTCTCCCGTCGAGCCTCGCCGCAGCACGTTCAGGTTGCCGCGGGCTCCTGCGCATAGGCCGATGCTAGACGACGGTGGAAATCGACGACCAACGTGCTTTCCTTCGCGCACATCACGCCGCCCGCACGATCCGCCTGCAACTGCTCGCAGGCTTGCTTGATGAGATCGGCGGCCTGAGCGTGCGCTTCGACAGCGCCGCCGAAGACATGGGTGAAGAGTCGTGTGCGCAGGAAAGTGTGCGGCACGACCTGCTCGACGATCACCAGCGCTCCCGCCCGCCGCATCACCAGTAACGGCCAGCGCCACACGAAGTCAGGCGACGGTTCATGCTCGGCGAGCAGATGCTCGACACAGACCTTCCAGTTGCAGGCGATGTCCGTCACCGACGTGCCGCCATAGGCCGGCACGTCCGCGTCGATCCCAGCGATGGCCGGCGGCGAACTCAGGCTGAAGAAAACAATGCCCGACACGGTCGTCGTCGCCAGACTGGCGAGATGCAGATCCGCCGACTGCGGATCCTTCGGAGCGACCGGCGCCGGGGCGCTCAGGAACCGCCCCTGAAGATCGTAGGTCCAGCCGTGGAAGCGGCAGCGAAAGCTCTGGCAGTTCCCCGACGGCGTCCCCACGACCTGCATGTTCTGGTGCCGGCAGGCGTTGCGCAGGACGCGAACAATGCCTTCCTCATCGCGAACACCAAAGACGCTCCAGCCCCCCACGCTGGCCGCCAGGAAGTCCCCTGGACGCCCGATCTGGGCCTCCGCGCAGAGCGGCAGCCAGTTGCCCGAGAAGACAGTGTGCTTCTCAGTCTGGAAGGCCTCGCCGGCGGTGTAGTCCGGAGTTTTCATGCGCTTTAGTATACAATATTGCCGAATTCAGATTCAATTTTGACTCATTCCGGCATAATTGTATACGATCCTGCTTCCAACCGAAGGAGGCCTCACATGGCAAAGAGTGCGTTCCGTCAGGCTCTCGAAGAAGCGATCGAACAGCGTCATTCGGCCGTGCATCCCTGGAGCGAGGCCTGGACCTCGGGCAAGCTCGACCGGCGGCTGCTGGGCGAATGGGTGAAGCAGCACTTCCATTATGTGAGCCACTTCTCGGAGTGGCTGGGAGTCGTCTACGCCTCCTGCCCGCACTGGGACGTGCAGCACTTCCTGCTGGAGAACATCACCGAGGAGGAAGGCTTCGTGGGCTCCGGCGACTTCGCGGCCATGCGCCATTCCGATCTCCTGCTCGACTTTGCCGAGACCTGCGGCATGAAGCGGTCGGAAGTCCTGGCCGCCCAGAGCAACGGTGAACTCTTGCCCGAGACCCTCGGCCTGCAGAGCTGGTGCGCCACGCAGGCCCACAAGCCTTTCGTCGAGGCGCTGTCGGGTCTGCTGATCGGCCTCGAGAGCCAGGTGCCGCGCATCTACAGCAAGACCACCCCGCCGCTCCTCGAGAAGTACGGCTTCGCCGAGGACGAAGTGACTTTCTTTACCCTCCACATCGTGGCCGATGCCGAGCATGGCGAGAAAGGCTTCGAGATCGTGGAGAAGTACGCCACCACCGACGACCTGCGCACGGCCTGCGTCCGGCTCGTCAAGGAAGCGACCATGATGCGCCGCCTCTATCTCGACGGCCTCTATCGCAAGTTCCTGGTGCAGCCGCAGGCCGAAGGTAAGAAGCTCGCGGCCTAACATTGTCGCGTAGCCAGGGATCGAAGCGTGCATACCTACAAGACCCTCACCCTCGCCGAGGCACATACCATCCTCGACGCGGCGCAGAAGAAGGCGGAGGAGCTCGGCATTCCCGAGGTCCTCTGCGTGGCCGACAATGCCGGCTATCCGATTGCGCTCAGGCGGCTCGACGGCGGCAAGGTGACAAGCGTGCAGATCGCCATGAACAAGGCGTTCACCGCGGCCGGCCACCGCAAGCGCACCGACAACTACAAGAACGCCTATCCCGGTGAGGAGGCGTTCGGCATCTTCACCCAGCACGAAGGCCGCTTCACGGTGTTCGTGGGCGGCTTCCCGATCTTCGTGGATGGCCAATGCGTCGGCTCCGTCGCAGCCTCCGGCGGCAACGGCGAACAGGACATCGCCTGCTGCGAAGCGGGCATCGCCGCCTTCATGGCAACTTTGAAGGCCTGATCATGGCGGCCGACCGCACCTCCCTCAGCAAGGTCGTCAGCGACCAGATCCGCGGCCAGATCCTGGAAGGCAAGTTCCGTCCCGGCGAGCGTCTGGTCGAGGACAGGCTCTCCGCCGATCTCGGCGTGTCGCGCGTCCCGGTACGCGAGGCCCTGCTCGGCCTTTCCATCGAAGGGCTGGTGCGGCTGGAGCCGCGCCGCGGCGCCACCGTGGCCGAGATAACGCCGCAGATTGTGGCCGAGCTTGTCGAAGTTCGCGCCCTGCTGGAGGGCCAGAACGCCCGCCTGGCCGCGCGCCGTCACGATCCCGAGATCGTGGCCGAGCTACGCGAGACGCTGAAGCATGGCAACGAGGCCGCCGAAACCGGCACGCCCGAACAGCTCGCGCGGCTGAACGGCGAATTTCACGAGCGGCTGGCCGAGGCCAGTCGCAACTCGGTGCTGACGGAGATCATGCGCTCCCTGCGCGAACGCACCAGCATCGCCTTCGCCATCAACGGCCGCGACCGCGCCCGCGAGGACTGGAAGGAACATGCCGGCATCCTCGCCGCCGTGATCGACGGCGACGAGGAGTTGGCGGCTTTGCTGGCGACCCGCCATGTCCACAAAGCCGCCGAAGCCTTCGCACGTGCGCACGCCGCCGCGGCAAATGACGCGGCGGACTGACCGTCGGGCGCGGACTACCGGCCCTTCATCGGCAGGCCGCCGAGATGCGTGCCGGCATCGACGATCAGGAATTCGCCGGTGATGTTGCTGGCGCTGGTGAGGAAGAAGATCGCCGCTTCGGCCATCTGCTCGGGCGTGCCGGCCTGGCGCAACGGCGTTGTCTGTTCCTGGGCTTGCTTCAGCTTCTCGTAGTTCTCCTCTCCCAGGGCGCCCAGCAGCCAGCGTGTCTGGATGAAGCCGGGGCACACGGTGTTCACGCGGACCGCCGGCCCGAACCAGCGCGCCAGGGATAATGTCAGGGTGTTGAGCGCGCCCTTCGAGGCTGCATAGGGGATCGACGTGCCGACGCCCATCACGCCTGCAATCGACGAGATATTCACGATCGAGCCGCGATCCTGGTTCTCGTCCCACTGCTTCTTCATCGTGGGATAGACCGCGCGGCTCATCATGTAGGGGCCGGTGACGTTGACGCGCAGGATGCGGTCGAAGTCTTCCGGCGTCACGCCGTCAAGGTCGCCCTGGTTCTGGAACTTGGTCGTGCCGGCATTGTTGATCAGGCCGTCGATGCGACCCCACTTCTTCATCGTCTCGGCGGCGAGCTTCTTGCAGTCCGCATCTTGGCCCATATCGGCCTGCACCAGGATGGCCTCGACGCCCTTGGCCTTCACCGCCTCGTAGGTCGCGTCGGCTTCCTTCTTGCTCTTGGTGTAGTTGATCACGACGTTCCAGCCGCGGCCCGCCAGATCGACCGCGCATGCAGCGCCCAGCCCTGTTGCCGAGCCCGTCACGATTGCGACCTTGTTCGATTTCGCCATGCTTCTCTCCCGATATCTCGCGGCCCCTTTCATAGGCTAGGATCGGCCACCAAGGCAAAGCAACGAGAGCAACGGGAGCGCGGGCGAAACATGGCCGATCTGTTTTCGATGAAGGGGCGCGTCGTTCTGTTGACGGGTGCCTCGCGCGGGCTGGGCCGCGACATGGCGCAGACCCTGGCGGGTGCAGGCGCCACCGTGCTCTGCGCCGGCCGCACCGTGAAGGAACTCGAGACCACCGTGCGGGCGATCACGCGCAAGGGCGGCAAGGCTCATGTCGTGCCGCTCGATATCACCGACGAGGCGGCGGTCTGCCATCAGGTCGAGGCAATCGTGCGCCGGCATCGACGCATCGACGTGCTGATCAACAATGCCGGCATCCTCTATCGGCAGGATGCCGTCGACACACCGACCGAGACGTTTCGCAAGACGATCGAGACCGACCTCGTCGCTCAGTTCGTCGTGGCGCGCGAAGTCGGGCGCCACATGCTGAAGCGTAAGTACGGCCGCATCGTCAACATCTCCTCGGTCATGGCGATCCTGGGCCGCGCCTCGGTGGCGGGCTATGTCGCGGCCAAGCATGGCGTCGTCGGCCTCACCAAGACGCTGGCGGCGGAACTCGGTCCGAACATCACCGTGAACGCCATCGCACCGGGCTACATCCGCACGGAGATCAACGTGGCGCTGCAGAAGAACAAGGACTTCAGCGACATGCTTGAGCGCCGTACCGCCGCCAGCCGCTGGGGCAAGCCCGAAGACCTGCGCGGGGCGCTGCTGCTCCTGGCCTCCGACGCCGGCGCCTACATCACCGGCCATACGCTGGTGGTCGACGGTGGCCTGACGACGATCCTGGCCTGACCATGCATCTCACCTCGATGCCCCGTTGGGCGATCCTGTTGCTCGGTGTCGTGCTGCTTGGCCTAGGGTTCGCGGCTCACAAAGGCTGGCTGCGCGATCCATCGCTGGCGCGGACCGACTATATCGGCGGCACTGACGTGTCGGTCGAAGACGCGAAGCTCTATCGCGCCGTGCCCTTCGAATGGCGGGTGAATACGGCCGGCGGCTCGTTCAAGGGCGACGACCGGGCCTATGTGCGTATCGACCCATCGGGGGAGAGCACCCTGCTCTGCGGCTGGATCCGGCTCGACAAAGGCGGCGCCTCGATGCGCGCCACGCGATGGCTGAGCGAAGCGCGCCTCAAGATCGGCGAGCTGAAGGTTTCCGCCCTCTTCATCGCGCCTGTCGAGAAGACACCGGGCGATGGGCTGAGCGCGGGCTGCGCCCGCCTCGATCCCGGCGTGAAGCCCGCCGTCGATGCCCCCCTGGCGCTGGAGGGTCCTCCCGTTCGAGAGTGACGAGCGTCACGCCCCCAGCCGGCGCATGATCTCCGCAACGATGTCGGACGGCCCGCCGTGGACGTCGACGATGATCGGATGCTCGTCGGGCTCGGGCTGCTGGAGGGTCGCGAACTGGCTGTCCAGCAGACCGACCGGCATGAAGTGTTCGTGCCGCGCGGCCATGCGGTGCTGGATGAGTTCCCTCGAACCTCTGAGATAGACAAGCGCCACCTCCGGCCGATCACCGACGATGATCGCGCGATAGGCCCGTTTCAGCGCCGAGCAGGTGACGACACCCTTCTCGCCCTGGGCCCGCCAGTCGTCGATCTCGCGTGCAATCGATTGCAGCCAGGGCAGCCGGTCGGCATCCGTGAGCGGCGTGCCGCTCTTCATCTTCTCGACGTTGGCGCGCGGGTGCACGTCGTCGCCTTCGAGGAAGCGCGCGCCCAGCGCCCCTGCCAGCATGGCAGCGACGGTCGTCTTGCCCGAACCCGACACGCCCATGACGACGATGATGGTCTTCATTGGCGGCGAGCCTATCATGGGCCTGGCTCGGAAAACGAACGGGAGAGACGGATGCAGCTTGGCATGGTCGGCCTGGGACGCATGGGAGGCAATCTCGTGCGGCGCCTGGCGCGGCAGGGACACGAATGCATCGTGTTCGACGAAAATCCGGCGGCAGTCGCCTCTCTGGCTGGCGAGCATGTCCAGGGCGGCGCCGATCTCGCCGACCTGGTGCAACGCCTCGTCACGCCGCGGGCCGTCTGGGTGATGCTGCCGGCCGGCGAGATCACCGAGCAGACCGTCGCGCGACTGGGCGCGTTGCTCGAACCCGGCGATACGATCATCGACGGCGGCAACACGTTCTTTCAGGACGATGTGCGCCGCGCCGGCGATATGAAAGCCAAGGGCATCCACTATCTCGACTGCGGCACCAGCGGCGGCGTCTGGGGTCTGGAGCGCGGCTACTGCCTGATGATCGGCGGCCCCAGGGAAGCCGTCGACCGGCTCGACCCGATCTTCCGTGCCCTGTCCCCGGGAGAAGGCACGATTGCCAAGACCTCGCATCGCGAGGACCGCGACCCCCGCGTCGAGTGCGGCTACCTGCACTGCGGCCCGAGCGGCGCCGGCCACTTCGTGAAGATGATCCATAACGGCATCGAATACGGCATGATGCAGGCCTTCGCCGAAGGCTTCGAGATCCTGAAAAAGGCCTCCTCCCCGCACATACCCGAGGAGCGGCGCTACGACTTCGATCTCGCCGACATTGCCGAGGTCTGGCGGCGTGGCAGCGTGGTCAGCTCCTGGCTGCTCGACCTCACGGCATCGGCGCTGGCCGAGGATCCGGCGCTCGGCAGATATTCGGGCTTCGTCGAGGATTCGGGCGAAGGTCGCTGGACGATCAATACCGCCATCGAGGAGGCCGTGCCCGCGGACGTGCTGTCGGCGGCGCTCTACGCCCGGTTTCGTTCACGCGACAAGGAAGGCACGGCGAACAAGCTGCTGTCCGCCATGCGCCACGCCTTCGGCGGCCACGTGGAGCCGAAGGCATAGCTAGAGAAACGATAGGCCGCCGCTCAGCGCCACCGTCTGGCCGGTCATGTAGGCGTTGCCGATCACCATCAGCACGGCCTGGGCGCATTCCTCCGCCGTGCCGAAACGGCCCAGCGGAATGCGATCCGGCGACGAGGCGAGACCGGCACGCACCATGTCGGTCTCGATCAGCGAGGGCGCCACGGCGTTGACGGTGACGCCGTCCTTCACGACGCGGGCGGCGTAGCCGCGGGTCAAGCCTTCCATGCCAGCCTTGGAGGCATTGTAGTGCGGCCCGATGCCTCCCGCGCCGCGTGCTGCGCCGGAAGAAATGTTGACGATGCGGCCCCACTTTCGCGCCCGCATGCCGGGCAGGACGGCCTTGGTGCAGAGAAAGGCCGATTTCAGGTTCACCGCAATCGTGCGGTCGAACTCCTCCTCGGTGAGATCGTCGATGCTTCGGATGATCGCGAGGCCGGCATTGTTCACCAGCACGTCGACCGGCCCCAGCTCGTGCTCCACTGCTGCTACCATCTCGGCAACGGCGCGGGCATCGGACACGTCGGCGGCGACGTCCATGGCCTTGCCGCCATTGCGCCGGATCGCAGCAACGACGTCGCGCGCGTCGGCGGCTCGTTCGCGGTAGTTCACGGCGACGGCCGCCCCCGCTTCCGCCAGCGACAGCGCGACCGCGCGACCAATGCCGCGCGAGGCGCCGGTGACCAAAGCCGTCCGGCCGGCCAGCGTTTTCAAGGTCAGACCTCGTCGACGCCGAAGGCCTGACGCATGGCCTTCACGCCCTCCTGGTGCGGCGTCCACAGGCGACCGCCGACCAGGCCGCCATCGACCACGAGGTCGTGGCCGTTGATGAAGGTCGAGTCGTCGGAGGCCAGGAACACGGCCGCGTGGGCAATGTCGTCGGTGAGGCCGGCGCGCGGGATCGGCTGGTTCTTGGCCATGCTGGCCTTTACCGCCTCCGCGTAGCCGTCGGCCTTGTCGGCGGGCAGTCCGAGCGCCTTGGCGAAGATGCCGGTGGCGATTCCGCCGGGCGAGATCGAATTCACCCGCACCCCCTTCTCGCCGAGCTGCATGGAAACGCAGACCGTGAGATGGACCACGGCGGCCTTGGCGGCGCTGTAGATCATCGATGTGGAGTAGCCCGCCCGGCGGGCGGCAACGCTGCCATTGTTGATGATGCTGCCCGAACCCTGCTTCATCATGATCGGGGCGGCATGCTTCATGCCGAGCATCACCGAGCGCACCAGGGTCGCCATGGCAGCGTCGAAGCCGTCCACCGGCACGGTCTCGATTCCGCCGACCGGTGCCGGACCACCGGCATTGTTGAACAGGCAGTCGAGCCGGCCCCACTTGGAGAGGCAGGTATCGAGCACCTTCTTCACAGCGGCTTCCTGCGTGGCATCTGCTTGTACGAACACGCAGCGGTCCTTGCCCAGCGCCTCCTCCAGGGAACGGCCGAGCTCGGCGCGCCGGCCGGTGGCCACCACGCGGGCGCCCTCCGCGACGAAAAGCTCGACCGTGCGGCGTCCGATGCCGCTGGTCGCGCCCGTCACGATGGTGATCTTGCCGTCGAGCTTGCCCATGAAAATCTCCCCTTTTTGCAGGATGGGATGATACACCAACGGCCACGAGGAGAAGCGCATGACGGTGTTGGGCATTCTGGGCGGAAGTGGCGTCTACGATATCGCCGGTCTTGAGAAGGCCGAGTGGCGGCGGGTGGCCTCGCCCTTCGGCCAGACGTCCGACGAGTTCCTGTTCGGCGTCCTCGACGGGCTCGATGTCGTGTTCGTGCCGCGTCACGGCCGCGGCCATCGCCATTCGCCGACCTCGATCAACTACCGGGCGAACATCGACGCCCTGAAGCGCGTGGGTGTCACCGACATCCTCTCGCTGTCGGCCTGCGGCTCGCTGCGCGAAGACCTGCCGCCGGGGCACTTCGTCGTCGTCGACCAGTTCATCGACCGCACCTTCGCACGCGAGAAGAGCTTCTTCGGCGAAGGGCTGGTGGCCCACGTCTCGATGGCGCAACCGACCTGCAATCGCCTGGCGCAGGCCGCCTACGATTGCGCCAAGGAAGCGGGTTTCCCCGTGAAGCTCGGCGGCACCTACATCGCGATGGAAGGTCCGCAGTTCTCGAGTCTCGCCGAGTCCAAGCTCTACCGGAGCTGGGGCTGCGACGTCATCGGCATGACCAACATGCCTGAGGCCAAGCTCGCCCGCGAGGCGGAGATTTGCTACGTCACCGTCGCCATGGTCACCGACTTCGACTGCTGGCATCCCGACCATGACCACGTGCAGGTGGCCGACATCGTGCGCGTCCTGCTCGACAATGCCGAGAAGGCCAAGACGCTGGTCACCATGATCGCGCCGCGCCTCAAGAAGACACGGCCTGAAGTATGCCCCGCCGGCTGCGACCGGGCCCTGGAACATGCGCTGATCACGGCACCGGCCGCACGGTCAGGCGAACTCGTCGCGAAGCTGGATGCCGTCGCCGGTCGCGTGCTGAAGCAGTGACCCAGTGACCCGTTCCCTTCCTGCGTATTCCGTCCTTCGCGAGAGCTGCACCGAGATTGCGGAAGCAGCCGCCGCCGAAATCATGCGCATCTATGCCGGCGATCTCGGCGTGCGTAACAAGGCCGACAAGAGCCCTGTCACCGATGCAGACCACGCGGCAGAGGCGGTCATCCTGGCGGGCCTGCGCGAGCTCACGCCCGGCATCGCCATCGTCGCCGAAGAAGAGATGGCAGCCGGCCGCAAGCCCACACTCGATGGCGGGCCGTTCTGGCTGGTCGATCCGCTCGACGGCACCAAGGAATTCATCAAGAGGAACGGCGAGTTCACCGTGAACATCGCCCTGATCGAGCAGGGGCGGCCGACGCTCGGCATCGTGCTCGCGCCGGCGACCGGCCTGCTGTGGCGCGGCGTGGCCACTCTAGGGGCTGACAAGCGCGAGCGCGGCGGCGCCTTCACCGCGATCGCCACGCGCTCGCCACCACCCCAAGGCCTCACGGCCTGCGCCAGCCGCAGCCACGCCATCTACAGCGACCTCGACATCTGGTTCCGCAATCAAGGCCTCACGGTCGCCGAGCGGCTGGAGGCAGGATCGTCGCTCAAGTTCTGCCTGATCGCCGAAGGCAGGGCCGACATCTATCCCCGCTTCGGACCTACCAGCGAATGGGATACGGCAGCCGGCCAGGGCGTCCTTGAGGCGGCCGGCGGTGAAGTCGTGACGGTCAACGGCAAGCCCCTGACCTACGGCCATCCGCCGTTCCTCAATCCGCATTTCATCGCCCGCACCAAGGCGGCGCGATGAAGGTCGTCGAGCCGACAGCGCAATCGGTTGCCGAAGCGGCGACACTTCTGCGCGACGGCAAGCTGGTCGCGTTCCCGACCGAGACGGTCTACGGCCTGGGCGGCGACGCGACCAACGAACGTGCGGTTGCCGCGATCTTCGAGGCCAAGGGCCGGCCGCAGTTCAATCCTCTGATCAGCCACGTGCTGGATGCGGCCGCAGCCCGGCAGTTCGTGCGCTGGAGCGAGACCGCGGACAAGCTCGCCGCCCGATTCTGGCCCGGCCCCCTGACCCTGGTGCTGCCGCGTGCCGAAGGATCGCCGATCTCGCTTCTGGCGACGGCTGGTCTCGATACCGTGGCGATCCGTGCGCCTTCGCATCCCGTGGCGCAGGCGCTGATCCGTGCCGCCGGCCGTCCCATCGCGGCGCCATCGGCAAACCGCAGCGGCGCCATAAGCCCGACGCGGGCCGAACATGTCGCGGAGTCGCTGGGCGACAAGGTGCCGATGATCCTCGATGGCGGCCCCTGCCTGGTCGGCGTCGAGTCGACCGTGCTCGATCTCTCGACGGCGACGCCCACGCTCCTGCGCCCCGGCGGCGCGACGCGCGAAGCGATCGAGGCGGTGATCGGCCCGATTGCCCTCAGCCATGCGATCCCGACCGGCGAGGCGTCGCACAAGTCGCCCGGCCAGATGCAGAGCCACTATGCACCGGAGCGGCCGGTGCGGCTGGAGGCGACCAGCGTTGCGGCCGACGAGGGGTTGCTGGCGTTCGGTCCGACCGTGCCCACAGGCGCCATGCTGACCTACAATCTCAGCCCGACCGCCGATCTCGGCGAAGCAGCAGCCAACCTCTTCTCCATGCTGCGCGCGCTCGACCGGCCCGGGATCGGCCGCATCGCGGTCATGCCCATTCCGCAAACGGGCCTCGGCCTTGCGATCAACGACAGGCTCCGTCGTGCCGCCGCGGATGACGGCACCAACCAGCGCGGCTAGTCTGCAGCAAACTAGAGGAAACGATGCCCGATACCGTCATCCCGCCCGTCATTCCGACCATGCCGGTCACGCCCGCCCTCCTGGAGGCGCTGCGCGCCATCGTCGGCGACAAGGGCCTCATTCAGGACGAACCGGGCAAGCAGCCCTTCGTCACCGACTGGCGCGGCTCAATCGTGGGCAATGCAGCCGTCGTGGTGCGCCCGGCGACCGTGGAAGAAGTCTCCAAGGTCGTGAAGCTCTGCTACGACAACGGCATCGCCATCGTGCCCCAGGCCGGCAACACCGGCCTGATGGGCGGCGCCACTCCCTACCCGTCCCACACCGGCATCGTTCTGTCGGTCGGCCGCATGAACAAGGTCCTGAACGTCGACCCGGTCGGCTATTCGATGACCGTCGAAGCCGGCTGCATCCTGCAAACCCTGCAGGAGACGGCAGCCAGCCACGACCGTTTCCTGCCGCTCAGCCTGGGCGCCCAAGGCTCGTGCATGATCGGCGGCAATCTCTCGACCAACGCCGGCGGCGTACAGGTGCTGCGCTACGGCAATGCGCGCAATCTGGTGATGGGCCTCGAAGTCGTGCTGCCGAACGGCGACATCTGGAACGGCCTGCGGGCGCTGAAGAAGGACAATACCGGCTACGACCTCAAGCACCTGTTCATGGGTGCCGAAGGCACGCTGGGCATCATCACCAAAGCCGTGCTGAAGCTGTGGCCTGCCCCCAAGGATGTGGCCACTGCCTGGCTCGCCATCCGCGATCCGCAGGCCGCCATTGAAATCCTCTCTGAAGCGCATGCCGCTTCGGAGGACAATGTCGGCTCCTGCGAGCTGATGAGCCGCGCCTGCACCGACATGGTGCTGCGGCACATCCCGGGCACCCAGGACCCGCTCAAGGCCGATACGCCGTGGTTCCTGCTGCTCGAATGGTCCTCGTCGCGGCCTAAGGCCGATGGCGCCGAGGGCATGTCGGAGAAGATGGAGCAGTTCCTCGCCGACCAGATGGAAGCCGGCCGCGTCCTCGATGCCGTGATTGCCCAGAACGAGGCGCAGTCGCGCAACATGTGGGTGATCCGCGAGTCCGTGGCGCCGGCCTCGCGCGCCGAAGGGCCGGGCCTCAGTTACGACATCTCGGTTTCGATCTCCAAGATCCCCGACTTCATCGAGAAGGGCATCAAGGCGGCCTGCGACGTCCTGCCGTCGATCCGCCCCTATCCGCTCGGCCATATCGGCGACGGCAACCTGCACTTCTCCTTCATGGGCCCGGTGGGCATGGACCGTCAGACGCTGCACCAGTATTCGCCGGCCATCACGCGCGGCGTGAACGATCTGGTGCGCGACATGGCAGGCTCGATCTCGGCCGAACACGGCATCGGCATCGAGAAGATCGACGAGCTGGCGCACTACCGCTCCAAGATCGAGCTCGACACGATGCGCTCCATCAAGCGCGCGCTCGATCCGAAGAACATCATGAACCCTGGCAAGATCCTGCGACTGTGACCGACCTTATCGAACGCCTGCGGGCCATCGTCGGCGACAAGGGCCTTATTCTCGACGAGGAAGGCAAGCACCCCTACCTCACCGACTGGCGCGAGACCTATCTCGGCAAGGCGCTTGCCATCGTGCGGCCGGCCACCACCGAAGAGGTGGCGGCCGTCGTGAAGCTTTGCGCGGCCGAGAAGGTCGCGATCGTGCCGCAGGGCGGCAATACCGGCATGATGGGCGGCGGCACGCCGCACGAGGACGGCCACGAGATCGTGCTGTCGCTCAACCGCATGAACCGCATCCTCGACATCGACACGATCGGCTACACGATGACCGTCGAGGCCGGCGTCATCCTGAAGACCATCCAGGAAACTGCCGCACAGAACGACCGACTCTTTCCCCTGAGCCTCGGTGCCGAGGGAAGCTGCACCATCGGCGGCAACCTCTCGACCAATGCCGGAGGCGTGCAGGTGCTGCACTACGGCAACGCGCGTCAGCTCGTGCTGGGGATCGAAGTCGTGACGCCTCAGGGCGAGGTATGGGATGGTCTGCGGGCCCTGAAGAAGGACAATACCGGCTACGATCTGCGCGACCTCTATCTCGGCGCCGAAGGCACCCTGGGCATCATCACCAGGGCGGTGCTGAGGCTCTGGCCCAAGCCAAAGGATGTCGCGACGGCCTGGATCGCCGTCCCCTCGCCGGAGGCTGCCGTCGAACTGCTGAGCGGCGCGCATGCCGCCTCCGAGGACAACGTCACTTCCTGCGAGTTGATGGCGCGCCAGGGTATCGACTTCGTGCTCGATCACATCCCCGGTTCCACCGATCCCCTGCAGGAGAAGTACGACTGGTACGTTCTTCTCGAATGGTCGTCGACGCGCGCCCGCCGGCCCGGCACCAACGAGACCGGGCTTGCCGAGAAGATGGAAACCTATCTCGGCGAAGCGATGGAAAAGGGCCTCGTGCTCGACGCCGCCCTCGCCCAGAACGAGGCGCAGGCGCGGGCCTTCTGGGCGATCCGCGAGAACCACTCGGAAGGCCAGAAGCGCGAAGGCCCGTCGATCAAGCACGACATCTCGGTGTCGGTGAGCCGCATCGCCGGCTTCATGGCCGAGGGTCTTGCCGCCATGAAGAAGGCCCTGCCCGACTGCCGGCCCGTGGTCTTCGGCCATGTCGGCGACGGCAACCTGCACTTCAACTGCCAGTCGCCGCCGGGCTGGGACAAGGCGCAGTTCATGGCCTACCACCATGCCATCAGCGGCCCCGTCTACGACCTCGTGGTGAGCCACGGCGGCTCGATCTCGGCCGAGCATGGTATCGGCCGCCTCAAGGTCGAGGACCTCGCCCACTACCGCAGCAAGGTCGAACTGGACACGATGCGCACCATCAAGCGCGCGCTGGATCCGCAGAACCTGATGAACCCGGGGAAGATCCTCCAGGTCTGAAAGCTGCGCGGCTCCGCGACGCTCTAATTCTAGTTCCGGGGTGTCCGGTCGTTGCTGCGATCGACGATTTCGTACTGCACGTCGATCACCTTGCGGTCCTGCCGCGCCGGCGGTTCGGGCGGCGGTGGCCGGCGAAACAGGTTCAGGATCCAGGCCTTGGCCTTGAAGCCCAGCAGCGCGATCAGCACGACCGCGGCGACGCCGGCGATCACGGCGAAGCCCAGCACCGCCAGTATGACAAAGCCGATCAGCGCAAGGATCGCCTGCAGCCAGACGCGGGCCGGCAGGCGCGACAGCATTTCCAGAAACTGCTTGCCGTTCATGTCGCCCAGCGCTTCTCGAAATCCCAGACTTCGGCGAATCCCATCAGCTCGTGCATGTCGCGATACTGCGGGACTTCGACGCCGTTGCTCGTGCCGCGACCCTTGAGATGTGTCCAGGCGAGCCGCATCGCCTCGGCGGCGACGCTGAATCCCAGGCCGGGATAGATCGCGAGGTCGAACCCCCACTTCTTGAGCTGGTCGACTTCGACCCGCGGCGTCTTGCCGAACTCGACCATGTTGGCCAGCAGCGGCTTGGAGACTTCGCGGCCGATCCGCTCAAGTTCCGCCTCGGACTCCGGCGACTCGACGAAGATCACGTCGGCACCCGCCTCGTCGTAAAGCCGCGCCCGGCGCAGCGCTTCGTCGAGACCGTGCGCAGTGCGCGCATCGGTGCGCGCCACGATCAGCGTCTCCTCGTGGCGGCGCGAATCGGCGGCGACCTTGATCTTGAGCGCCATCTCCTCGGCCGGCACGACCCGCCGGCCCGGCGTGTGCCCGCACTTCTTGGGCATCTCCTGATCCTCGATCTGGATTGCGGCAACGCCCGCCGCTTCATAACCGCGGATCGTGCGCTGCACGTTCAACAGCCCGCCGTATCCGGTATCGGCGTCGGCGATCAGCGGCGTCTCGACCACGGAGCAGATCATTTCCGCACGGCCGACCATGTCCGAATAGGTCGCGAGCCCGGCATCGGGCAGGCCCAGCATCGAGGCCGTAGCGCCATAGCCCGTCATGTAGAGCGCGGGAAAGCCCATGCGATCGGCCACACGCGCGGAGATGCCGTCGTAGATGCCCGGTGCAAGGATGAACTCGCCCTGCGCCAGAAGCTGCCTGAGCTTCGCTGCCTTCTGATTGCCTGCCATGCCCTACTCCTTACCCGGAAACATGTCGGAGTTGTGTCGCCGTTGCCAGCATCGAGACGTCGATACCTGAAATGGAAACGGCCGGCGATCAGGGACCGCCGGCCGTTTCTTTCGACTGTGCTGGATCAGACCGAGACGGGCTTCAGCTCCTGCGAGCCCGCCGACTTGCAGAAGGTCGTCGTCTCGGTCGTGGTCTGGCCGTTCTTGGTGGCCGTCAGCTCGATCGGCCGGCAGGTGCTGCCGTCGGCGCGCGTGCTGGCCGGCGCGACCGGCTTGGCCGCCACAATGGTCGGTGGAGCCGAGGTCGACGAAGAGGACGAGGTCTTGGTCGGCTCGACCGTATAGGACGTCGGCACGTTGGTTTCGGCGACGAAGGCGTTCTGGGTCGCCTCCGCGAGGCGACGGCGCTCCTGGTCGTCCAGAGCCTTGCCGACGAGGTTGCCGGCCAGAGCGCCAACCAGCGCACCGCCGACGACGCCACCGACCGAACCGAAGGCGAGGCCGCCAACCACGCCACCCAGCGCCGCACCCATGAAGGTGCCGGTCGCCTGGTTCGACGGCCGACCCTGGTCGTCGGACATGCAACCAGTGGCAATACCCAAAGCGGCAATCATGCCGACAACGCGAACCACGATTCTCCTGAACGAGTGTGCTGCTGTATCGGCAGTCAAGGCAGTCATCTGGTACATCTCCGTTTGTACTCTGGAACGTTTACTCTACCCCAAAGGTACAGTTTCCGGCCACGGGCATCATCTTCGGCCTCTGAATAAGACCGCGGGGCATCGCACGACGCCAGCAGCAGGCCCGTCTTGATCAAGGTGAGCGCGAGGTCGTCGCGGTCGGAGTCCGGCGCGTCGGCCAGCGGCTCCTTGGCGGTGCGCTTGGTGATGAGGCAGCGGTAGAGCGGCGTTCCGTCGGTCAGGCGGTCGGTCTGGCGGCACCGCACATTGCGCGCCTGCTCCGCCAGCGCATTCACCGCCAGCTTGTGCAAATCGGGATCGTCGACCGAATCCGCGCCCTGCAGCCTGATGTCGCCCGGCCGGTCCTTGATGACAATCAGGTTCAGCGTCTTGCCGAAATGATCGAAGTTGCCGGCGGCGAATTCGGCGGCCTTGCGTGCCTCTTCGGCGGCCTTCCGGCGGGCGGCTTCCTCGGCTTCGGCCTTCTGCCGCGCCTCGTCTTCGGCCCGCTTCTTCTCGGCGAAGGCTGCTTCGGCGCGGCGCAGAGCGTCCTCTTCCATCTTGCGCTGTGCCTCGGCCCTGTCCTTGGCCTCCTGCTCGGCCCTGGCCTTGGCTTCCTGCTGTGCCTTCTCGGCGCGGAGTTTTTCTGCCTCCGCCTGTGCCTTGTTCGCGTCTGCCTGTGCCTTGCGCTTGGCCTCTTCGGCGGCCTCGGCTGCAGCCTTCGCCCTCACTGTCTCCGGATCGGGACCACGCGTCGCCATGGCGTAGTAGCCACCGCCCCCCAGGGCCAGAACCAGTACCGCCGCAAGCGCTACCCACAGGCCGGTCTTCTTTTTCGGTTCTTCCGACACCCTATCGGGCGAGGGTTCCGCGACCGTCGGCGCGCCGAGCACGGAAACGCGCGCAGCAGGCGCAACCGTATCCTTGCCCATGACGACTGTGGCGCCTGCCTCGGGGGCGGACGTCATGCCGAGAACGGGCCGCCAGCCTGCAATCGACTGCGGCCGGTCGCGCGCTGCCACTGCCAGGCCGGCATCGACGCCGGCCAGAAGCCCCGGCGAAAAGCCCACTGGCGCGAACTTGGTCAGAGGCTCGTACGAGTCGTCCAGCATGCGATCGAAGGCGTTGGGCGGCGCCTTGCCCATGATCGCGTGGTAGATCGTGGCGGCAAGGCCATAGATGTCCGACCAAGGGCCCTGCTTGGCCGAGGTCATCTGCTCGGCCGCCGCGTAGCCCGGCGTGAAGATCGCCGTCATCGCCGCCGTGCGGCCAACCATCGCCGCGCGGGAAGCGCCGAAATCGATCAGCGTCGGGTTGCCGGCAGCATCGAGCAGGATGTTGGCCGGCTTGATATCGCGGTGCAGGAAGCCGGCGCTGTGTACCTGCTCCAGCCCATCGAGGAGCGGCCACAGGATGCGGTCGACCTCTTCCGGCGTGAGCTTGCCGTTCTTCTTGATGCGATCCTCGAGCGTTTCACCGCTCAGGAGCTCCATGACGATATAGGCCGTGCCGTTGGCTTCGAGGAAGTCGAAGACCTGCACGATGGCCAGCACACGGTGCAGACTGGCAAGCGTGCGCCCCTCGGTGACGAAGCGATCGCGGCCCCATCCGAAATCGTCGGCCATCCGGGTGGAGCGCGGCAAGACCGTCTCCCCGTCCTGACGCACGGCGAGCGCCGACGGCAGATATTCCTTGATCGCGACCTCGCGGTCGAGCTGGACATCCCGGGCGCGATAGGTGATGCCGAAGCCACCTTGTCCCAGCACCGCCAGAATTTCGTAGCGTCCGATCGTCTGACCGGGCTTCAGCGCGACGTAGTCGACATCCTGCGGCTGGTCAGCCGGACTGCTGCCGATCTGCGTATCTGAGCTGTCATCGGTCATGGCGCCGGGCTCCAGCTAGATGTGCTGGATGAGCAGCTCGACATCGCCGAGCCGTAACTTGGAGCCGGCCTGCAAGGCCATTGGAGCGCCCGCCTTGAGCACCACACCGTTCACCGCCGTCCCGTTGGTCGAGCCGAGATCCTCGACCTGCAGCGCCTCGCCTGCGAGCGAAAGTTTGGCGTGCCGGCGCGAGACAGTGGGATGCGGCACGACGAGTTCGCACTGATCGGCGCCACGGCCGATGAACAGGCCCTGCGGCTGACCGACCAGCTTGTCCAGCGCCACTTCGAAGAGATGCTTGCGGCCCGCGGAGTCGGGCCCCTCGAAGCGCAGCGTGATCTGCGGGACCATGCGCGTCGTCGTCCCCGGCGCCTGGCGTGCCGGGCGGACGTGGAACACCTGTACGGAGCGGCTCACGTTCTTGAGCTGGTGCTCGCCTCCGTCATGGAAGGCGTATTCGACACGCAGCTCCACCAGGTCGCGCACAGCACGCGACACCGCAATACCGCCCGGCTCTGCGATCGCCTGAATACGGGCAGCGAGATTGACGCCATCGCCGAAGATGTTCTGGTCTTCGTCGTCGATGATGACTTCACCGAGATGCACGCCGATACGGAACAGCATGCGCTGGTCTTCGTTCAACGCCTCGTTGAAACGCGCCATGCGCTCCTGGATGTCGATGGCGGCGCCGACGGCGGAGACGGCCGAGCCGAACTCCGCGAGCATGGCATCTCCTGCCGTGCCGACGAGGCGGCCGCGACCGACGTCGATCGCCGGACGCCAGACCTCGATCTGGGCTGACTTGAGGTGGCGGAAAGTACGGGTCTCTGCCCCTTCCATCATCCGGGTGAACCCGGCGAGGTCGGCGTGGACGATAGCGGCTAAGCGGCGTTGCATGATCTGTTTAGTAGAGCGGCCTTATCTCGGTATCACGGCCGTTAGCAACATACTTCAGTCGCCTGGGATAAACATGGCCGATCGTAAGAAAGAAAAAAGCCGGATGCCTCCAAAACGACAAATTGCCGAGCCGGTGCACCCTCAATCAAGGGATGTTCACATGGATCCGCGGGTCAACGGCCCTTGAAGGCGGGAGCTCTGCGCTCACTGAGGGCGGCCAGCCCTTCACGCAGATCTTCCGACGTGGCGCAGACTTTTGCGCTCTGCCGGATCGACGGGACGTCGGGCGAAGCCTGGGCAAACTGCTCGATGGCACGCTTCATGCCGGCCATTGAGAGCGGCGCCAGATTGGCGAGCCGGACGGCCTTTTCGTCCACCTTGGACTTGAACTCGGCGCGCTCGACCAGCCAGTCGAGGTAGCCCACGGCCAGAAGCTCGGCGTCGTGGAAATCCTCCGACAGCAGGAAGGCGCGCTTGGCAAAGCTCGGGCTCACCTTCTGGGTGTAGCGGCGCAGTCCGCTCGGATAGTAGTGCAGGCCAAAGCGCGCGGCCGGCATGAAAAAGCGCATTCCCTTGACGCCCAGCCGGAAGTCGCAGGCCAGCGCCAGGTCGGTAGCACCGCCATAGACACCGCCGTTCAGCGCGCAGAGCGTCGGCATACGCATGGCCTCGATCCGGTCCATGACCTTCTCGAAACTGTCGTCGCTGCCTTCGTCGCGGCGCTCGCCGGCTGGGATGGAGCCCAGGTCGTAGCCGGAGCAGAAGGTCTTGTCGCCGGCGCCGGTGATCACCGTGACGCGGACGTTCGGATCGGCGTCGGCCTTTTCGACAGCCTCCCGCAGGAGTCGCAGCCCGGCCGGGTCGAGACGATTGTGCTTGGCTGGGTCGTTGAGGGTGATGGTCGCGCGAGGGCCATCGATGGCAAGCAAAACTGATGCGGTCATGTTGGCTTCAAAATAGCCGAGCCGGTCGCCAAAAGCGACCAATCGCGGCATATTGCGGCCTGGAGGAGTACACATGACTTATACAGCCCCCCTGGCCGACATGCGTTTCGCGCTGCGCGAGGTGGCCGGTCTTTCCGGCGTCTCGGCCTTGCCGGGCTATGAGCATGCGACCGACGACACGATCGACGCCGTGCTCGAGGAAGCCGCCAAGCTCGCCGGCAACGGCCTGGCGCCGCTCAACCGCGACGGCGACAAGGTGGGTGCCAAGCTGGAGAACGGCGTGGTCCGCACCGCCCCCGGTTTTGCCGGCATCTACAAGGAATTCGTCGAAGGCGGCTGGAACTCCCTGCCCTTCGATCCGGCCTTCGGAGGCCAAGGCATGCCCTGGCTGCTCGCCACGACGGTACAGGAGATGTGGCAGGCGGCGAACATGGGCTTCGGTCTCGTGCTGCTGCTGAACCAGGGCGCAATCGACGCCATCCATCATCACGGCTCGGAGCAGCAAAAGGCCACCTATCTGCCCAAGATGATCTCGGGCGAATGGACCGGCACGATGAACCTCACGGAGCCACAGGCGGGTTCCGATCTCGGCCAGCTCAAGAGCCGTGCCGTGAAGAGCGGCGATCATTATCTCGTGACCGGCCAGAAGATCTTCATCACCTACGGCGAGCACGACATGGCCGAGAATATCGTGCACCTCGTCCTGGCTCGCACACCGGATGCACCGGCGGGCGTGCGCGGCATCTCGCTGTTCATCGTGCCGAAGTTCCTCGTCGATGCCGATGGCAAGCCCGGGAAGCGCAACGATCTGCGCTGCGTGTCGCTGGAACACAAGCTCGGCATCCATGGCAGCCCGACCTGCGTGATGTCCTTTGGCGACGATGGCGGCGCGGTGGGCTATCTGGTCGGCGAGGAAGGCCGCGGCCTCTCCTATATGTTCACCATGATGAACAACGCCCGGCTCTCGGTCGGCGTCCAGGGGCTGGCGATCGCCGAGCGGGCCTACCAGCAGGCCGCCGCCTTTGCCCGCACCCGCGTCCAGTCCAAGGACGATGGCAGCCCCCAGCCGCAGCCGGTTTCCATCGTCCATCATCCCGACGTGCGGCGCATGCTGATGTCCATGCGGGCCCAGATCGAGGCCATGCGGGCACTGGGTTACTACACTGCCGCCGGCATCGACGGCGCCCTGAAGCACCCGGACAAGGAGACCGCGCGCAGGACGCAGGACCGCGTCGACCTCCTGATCCCGATCGTGAAGGCCTGGTTCACGGACCTCGGCAACGAGATCGCCTCGACCGGCGTGCAGATCCACGGCGGCATGGGCTTCATCGAGGAGACCGGCGCCGCCCAGCACCTGCGCGACGCCCGCATCCTGCCGATTTACGAGGGCACGAACGGCATCCAGGCACGCGACCTGGTCGGCCGCAAGGTCGCCAAGGACGGCGGCGAGACCATGCTGGGCCTGGTGGCGGAGATGCGTGCCCTGGTGCAGGAAATGAAGTCGGCGCCCGGAGACGATCTGGCGGCCATTGCGAGCGGCGTAGCCGCCGCTGCGGAGGCGCTGGAGGACGCCACCAAATGGGTGGCCCAGTCGGTCAAGGCCGAGCTGGTGAATGCCCTGGCGGGCTCCGTCCCCTTCCTGCGGCTGGCCGGTACGGCGCTGGGTGGCTGGCTGCTGGCCAAGAGCGCCCTCGTCGCACAGGCCAAGCTTGCGGCCCGCGATGGCGATCCGGCCTTCCTCGAAGCCAAGCTGGTCACGGCGCGCTTCTATGCCGAAGTCCTGCTGCCGCCGGCGCTGGCCCAGTTGGGACCGCTCAAGGCCGCGGGCCGCACGGTCTTTGCGCTCACGGAGGAGCAGTTCTGACTGCGGGCCTGATCGAACTCCCTCCGGACGAGGCCCGGGCGTTCGCCGAACGCTTCGACCTCGCCGCCCTCGACCGCGCCTTCCTCGACGATCCGTTCCCCCGCTATCACGCGCTGCGCCGCTTCGCGCCCGTGAAGCGGCTGCCGGACGGCAGCGTGTTCCTGTCGCGCTATGCCGACGTCGCGGTTTGCTATCGCGACGCCCGCATGAGCTCTGACAAGAAGGCGGAGTTTGGCCCCAAGTTCGGTGTCGGCACCCCGCTCTACCGTCATCACACGACCAGCCTGGTCTTCAACGATCCACCGCTGCACACCCGTGTGCGCAAACTCCTCGCCGCAGCCTTCACACCGCGTGCACTGGCTGCCTTGCAGCCGCGGATCGAAGCCATCGTCGACGGGCTCATTGCCCGACATGCCGACGATGGCCGCATGGACCTCGTCGAGGATTTCGCCTTCCAGCTCCCCGTCGAAGTCATCTGCGACATGCTGGGGGTGCCGGCCGGCGAGCGCTCGCCGTTCCGACGCTATTCGCTCGCCATCCTGGGGGCCCTGGAGCCCGTCGCGGGACCGGAGCGGCAGGCGGCCGGCAATGCCGCCGTCGTGGAGTTTTCAGCCTATCTGGACGAGCTCGTGGCAGCGCGGCGCAAGCGGCCGGCCGACGACCACGATGTGCTCGGGACCTTGATCCATGGCGAGATCGACGGCGAGCGGCTGAGCCACGAAGAGCTGGTGCAGAACTGCATCTTCCTGCTGAACGCCGGCCACGAGACGACGACCAACCTGATCGGCAACACGATAGACGCGCTGCTGCGCTTTCCCGACGAACTTCGGCGCCTCAAGGAAAACCCCGGGCTGCTGAAGAGCTGCATCGAGGAAGGGTTGCGCTTCGAAAGTTCCAACCAGCTCGGCAATCGCCGCCTGACGGCCGACCTCGAGATCGGTGGCGAGCGGCTAGCCGCTGGAACCTATCTCCATATCGGCATTGGTGCGGCCAACCGCGATCCGGCACAGTTTCCCGAACCGGATCGCTTCGACGCCGGCCGCGAACCCAACCGGCACTTCGCCTTCGGGTCGGGGGTTCATATGTGCCTTGGTGCCGTACTGGCCCGCCTGGAGGGCACGATTGCCGTTGGCCGCCTGATCGACGGTCTGGACGGGCTGGCGCGCGACGGCACGCCGGAACGCGGCGGTCGTGCCCGCTTCCGCGGCTTCAATCGCTACCCGGTCGCTTGGGCAAGGAAGAACAGCGACAAAAGAAAAACGCCCGGCTGAACCACCGGGCGTTTTCTATTCGGTCGAGGCAGGAAACGGCTTACGCCGCGGCCTGCTGCTCGGCGTTCTCGGCCGACGGGCCGCTGTCCTGACCCTTGGCGTCGGCGTTGCGCTCGACGAACTCGATCACGGCCATCGGCGCGGCATCGCCGAAGCGGTAGCCCGCCTTCAGCACGCGCAGGTAGCCGCCGGCGCGCTTGGAGTAGCGCGGACCGAGGGTCGAGAAGAGCTTGTCCGCGACGTAGGGGTCGCGCAGGAAGCCGATCGCCTGACGGCGCGCGTGCAGGCCGCCCTTCTTGCCGAGCGTGACCAGCTTCTCGACGATCGGACGCAGGTCCTTCGCCTTGTGCAGCGTGGTCGTGATCTGCTCGTGCTTGATGAGAGCACCGGCGAGATTGGAGAACATCGCCTTGCGATGCTCTGCCGTGCGGTGGAATTTCCGGCCGCGATTTCCGTGACGCATGTCCTAGTTTCCTTCTGTCGGCCTAGTACGGCTCTTCCAGCCGCTTGGCCATCTCTTCGATGTTGTCCGGCGGCCAGCCCGGGATTTCCATGCCCAGGTGGAGGCCCATGCCGGCCAGCACTTCCTTGATCTCGTTCAGCGACTTGCGGCCGAAGTTCGGGGTGCGCAGCATCTCCGCCTCGGTCTTCTGAACCAGATCGCCGATGTAGATGATGTTGTCGTTCTTCAGGCAGTTGGCCGAGCGGACCGACAGCTCCAGCTCGTCGACCTTGCGCAGCAGGTTGCGGTTGAACGGGAAGTCGTCCTGCTGCTCTTCCTTGCGGACTTCGCGCGGCTCCTCGAAGTTGATGAAGAGCTGGAGCTGGTCCTGGAGGATGCGCGCAGCCAGCGCCACGGCGTCGTCCGGACGGGTCGTGCCATTGGTCTCGACCGTCATCGACAGACGATCGTAGTCGGTGACCTGACCGACGCGGCTGTTCTCGATCTTGTAGGAAACGCGCTTGACCGGGCTGAACACCGAGTCGATCGGGATCAGGCCGATCGGCGCATCTTCCGGACGGTTCGCCGAAGCCGGGATGTAACCCTTGCCAGTGGCGACCATCAGTTCCATCGAGATCGACGCGCCGTCGTCGAGCGTGCAGATCAGGTGCTTGGGATCCATGATCTGGACGTCGCCGGGAAGTTCGATCATGCCGGCGGTCACTTCGCCCGGGCCGACGGCGCGGAGATAGAGACGCTGCGCACGATCGCCCTGCATCTTGACGGCCATCGCCTTGATGTTCAGGACGATGTCGACCACATCCTCACGGACGCCCGGGATGGAAGAGAACTCGTGCAGCACGTTGTCGATCTTGATCGACGTGACGGCGGCACCCTGAAGTGAAGACAAGAGAACGCGGCGCAGAGCGTTGCCGAGCGTGAGACCGAAGCCACGCTCGAGCGGTTCCGCGACGATGGTCGCGGTACGACCAGGATCAACGCCGGCTTCGGTGACAAGCTTTTCCGGCTTGATCAGGTCCTGCCAGTTCTTCTGAAGCACGGGGGCTACCTCTCTAGACCGGGTGGTTTCAGCGACTCCCACGGGAATCGCGACACATTCCTCACGAGCGGGCGGCGCCGAAGGCGCCGCCTCCACTCAAATCGAACTCAAACGCGACGACGCTTCGGCGGGCGGCAGCCATTGTGGGGGATCGGCGTCACATCGCGAATCGCGGTGACGGCAAGACCCACGGCCTGCAGCGCACGCAGCGCCGACTCGCGACCCGAACCGGGACCACGCACTTCGATCTCCAGCGTACGCATGCCGTGTTCCATCGCCTTGCGGCCGGCATTCTCGGCGGCCATCTGGGCAGCGAACGGCGTCGACTTGCGCGAGCCCTTGAAGCCCTGCTGGCCCGACGACGACCAGGAGATCGTGTTGCCCTGCGCGTCGGTGATCGTGACGATCGTGTTGTTGAACGAGGCGTTCACGTGCGCGACGCCCGCGATGATGTTCTTGCGTTCCTTGCGGCGAGGACGCGCGCCGGCGGTGGCGCCCGAAGAGGCTGCAGCCTTGGCCATGATCCGGTTCCCCTCGACTTACTTCGTGACTTTCTTCTTGCCGGCAATCGGCTTGGCCGGCCCCTTGCGGGTGCGCGCATTGGTATGCGTGCGCTGGCCATGGACCGGCAGACCGCGGCGATGCCGCAGGCCGCGATAGCAGGCGAGGTCCATCAATCGCTTGATGTTCATCGCCACCTCGCGACGCAGGTCGCCCTCGACCGTGTAGTCGCGGTCGATGGTCTCGCGGATACGGATGACCTCGTCGTCGCTCAGCGTGTTTACCCGCCGCGACTGCTCGATCCCGACTTTTCCACAGATCTCCTTGGCCTTCGCCAGACCGATCCCGTGGATGTACTGGAGCCCGATCACCACGCGCTTGGCGGTCGGAATGTTCACACCGGCTATACGAGCCAAAGTTCTAACTCCTTCAAAGACTTATGGCGCGCTCGCGCGCGCCCGTCACATGTTCCGCTGGCCCCGGAAAAGCGCGCGATTATATGTACCTGCGCTCCCGAGTCAACGGAACTCCCTCTTGTCAAGTCCCCACCAAAACCCCTGAAATCTGGCGGTAAACTTCGTCCATCTGAGCCATCCCGTCGACCTTCCGCAGCACCCCGCGAGCGCTGTAGTACGGCAGCAGGGGCTCCGTCTGGGCCCTGTAGGCGACCATACGTGTCTTCATGGTTTCTGCATTATCGTCCTTGCGACGGCTGAATTCCGTCGAGCCACAGACGTCGCAGACCCCATCGACCTTGGGCCGCTTGAACTTGTCGTGGTACCCCGCGCCGCACTTGGCGCAGGAGAACCGGCCGACAATGCGCTCGGTCAGCGCCTTCTCGTCGACTTCCATTTCGACCACCCGGTCGAGCTTCTTGCCCGTCTTGTCGAGCATCTTGTCCAGCGCCCTGGCCTGGGCCTCGGTCCGCGGGAAGCCATCCAGAATAAAGCCGTTGGCGCAGTCCGGCTGGGCAATGCGATTCTCGATCAGGCCGACGATCAGCTCGTCCGGCACCAGCTCGCCCCGCTCCATCAGGCCCTTGGCCTTCTGTCCGAGCTCGCTGCCCGACGCCACGGCCGCCCGCAACATGTCGCCCGTCGAGAGCTGAACCATGCCGCGATCCTGCTGCAGCCGCTGGGCCTGGGTGCCCTTGCCGGCCCCTGGCGGTCCCAGAAGGATGATGTTCATCGTCCCTTGCCCCGTAGACGGGCCTTCTTGATGAGGCCCTCGTATTGATGCGCCAGCAGATGCGCCTGGATCTGCGTGACCGTATCGAGCGTCACCGAGACCACGATCAGGAGGCTGGTGCCGCCGAAGTAGAACGGCACGCCGCCGCGGGCGATCAGCAGCTCGGGGAGGATACACACCGCCGAGAGATAGAGCGCGCCGATCACGGTCAGGCGGTTGAGGATGTACTCGAGATATTCAGCAGTGTTCTTGCCAGGACGGATGCCGGGCACGAAGCCGCCGTTCTTCTTGAGGTTGTCGGCCGTGTCGTTCGGGTTGAAGACGACGGTCGTATAGAAGAAGCAGAAGAAGACGATCAGGGCGATATAGGCCAGCAGATAGAGCGGCTGGCCGTGGCCCAGATAGGTCGACATCCACTGCATCCAGCCCGGCTCAGCAGTATTGCCCTGGAACGAGGCAATGGTCGCGGGGAAGAGCAGCAGCGACGACGCGAAGATCGGCGGGATGACGCCGGCCGTGTTGATCTTGAGCGGCAGGTGCGAGGCCTCGCCGCCATACATGCGGTTGCCGACCTGGCGCTTGGGATACTGCACGACGATGCGCCGCTGGGCGGTCTCGACGAACACCACGACCGCCACGACCAGCACAACGCCCACGATCAGGGCGATGATGAACAGCGCCGAAAGGGCGCCCGTGCGGCCGAGTTCGAGGGTCTGGATCATGGCGTCGGGCAAGGCCGCGACGATGCCGGCAAAGATGATGAGCGACACGCCGTTGCCGACGCCACGCGCGGTGATCTGCTCGCCCAGCCACATCAAGAAGAGCGTGCCGCCGACCAGGGTTACGGTCGTGACGAAACGGAAGAAGATGCCTGGATCGACCACCACAGGCCCGGCCGAGGCCACTTGGCTCTCCAGTCCGATCGCGATGCTGTAGGCCTGGAAGGCCGCCAGAATCACCGTGCCGTAGCGGGTGTACTGGTTGATCTTCTTGCGGCCGGCCTCGCCCTCCTTCTTCAGCGCTTCGAGCGACGGCACGACCGTCGTCAGGATCTGCATGATGATGGAGGCCGAGATGTACGGCATGATGCTGAGGGCCAGCACCGACATGCGGCCGATCGAGCCGCCGGAAAAGACGTCCAGAAGGCCTGCAATGCCGCCCGCGTTCTGGCGGAAGATCTCCGCCAGCGCATGCGGGTCGACACCGGGAACCGGAACGTAGGCGCCGATACGGAACACGACGAGCGCGGCCACGGTGAACCACAGACGCTTCTTGAGCTCGGTCGCCTTACCGATAGCGCCCCAGTTCAGATTGGATGCAAGTTGCTCGGCGGCGGATGCCATGGAACCTCACGCGTGAACGACACAAAGGGGGCACGACGCCCCCATTGACGCCGTCCGGTTCAGGCCGCCTCGGCCACGGGCTTGGGCGGGAGTTCGACCTTGCCGCCGGCCTTCTCGACCGCGGCGATCGCCGACGCCGAGGCGCCCGCGACCTTCACTTCGATCTTGGTCTTGATCTCGCCCTTGCCAAGCAGGCGCACACCATCTGCGGCATTCTTAAACAGACCGGCGGCCTGCATGGCGGCAGCGTCGATCACCTGGCCGGCATCGAGTTTCTTGTCGTCGATCGCCTTCTGCAGCGTGCCGAGGTTCACCACCTGGAAGATCTTCTGGTGCGGCGGACGGAAGCCGCGCTTCGGGATCCGGCGATAGAGCGGCATCTGGCCGCCCTCGAAGCCCTTGATGGCAACGCCGGTACGCGACTTCTGGCCCTTCACGCCACGGCCCGCCGTCTTGCCCTTGCCCGAGCCGATGCCGCGGCCGACGCGCATGCGCGCCTTGCGGGCGCCCGGATTGTCGGAGATCTGGTTCAGTCTCATCGTTCTCTACCTCCGCGCCAAAGCCTGCTGCTCAGCGCGTTTCCTCGTCGATGCGCACCAGGTGCTGCACCTTGTTGATCATCCCGCGCACCTCGGGCGTATCCACGAGTTCGCGGCTGCGATGGCGCTTGTTCAGGCCCAGGCCGATCAGCGTCGCGCGCTGGTCCTCGGTACGGCCAATGTGGCTGCCCGTCTGGGTGATCTTGATCTTCTTGCCTTCGGCCATTGTCCGGCTCCTTAAGCGGCCGCTTCGGCGACGGCATCCTCGCGACGGCCGAGCAGGTCACCGACCTTCTTGCCACGGCGGGTCGCCACCATGCGCGGCGAGTTGAGCTGCTCAAGCGCCTTGAAGGTCGCCTTGATCATGTTGTGCGGGTTGGACGTGCCGACCGACTTGGCGACGATGTCCTTGATGCCCAGCGTCTCGAAGATGGCGCGCATCGGGCCACCTGCGATGATGCCGGTACCGGCCGGGGCGGCGCGCAGCGTCACCTTGCCGGCGCCGAAGCGGCCGCGCACGTCGTGATGCAGCGTGCGGCCGTCGCGCAGCGGCACGCGGATCAGCCCGCGCTTCGCGGCTTCGGTGGCCTTGCGGATCGCCTCGGGAACCTCGCGTGCCTTGCCGGCGCCGTGGCCGACGCGGCCGCGCTGGTCGCCGACGACGACGATCGCCGCGAAGGCGAAGCGCCGACCACCCTTCACCACCTTCGCGACGCGATTGATGGTGACCAGCTTGTCGGTTAGTTCGTTTTCCTCGTCGCGATCGCGATCGCGGCCCCTCTCGCGCTCGCGCGGGGGACGGCCGGAACCACCGGGTGAACGAGCCATGTGCACTAACTCCCGATCAGAACGACAGGCCGCCCTCGCGGGCGGCATTGGCCAGCGCTTCCACGCGGCCGTGATAGATGTAGCCGCCGCGGTCGAAGACCACTTCCTTGACGCCGGCCGCGATGGCGCGCTGAGCGATCAGCTTGCCCACTTCGGCGGCCGCACCCTTGTCGGCGCCGGTCTTGATCTTGCCCTTGACGTCCTTGTCGAGCGACGAGGCGGCAGCCAGGGTCAGGCCCTTCCGGTCGTCGATGACCTGGGCATAGATGTGCTTGCCCGAGCGGAACACGCTGAGGCGCGGGCGACCACCGCCAGCCTGGCGCAGCGCGTAGCGCGTGCGCCGCTGACGGCGGGCGAAAAGAGCGTTGCGATCGGACATGATGGATCTCGCCTTTACTTCTTCTTGCCTTCTTTGCGCCGGATCGTCTCGGTCGAGTACTTGATACCCTTGCCCTTATAGGGCTCCGGCGGACGCAGGCCGCGGATCTCGGCCGCAATCTGGCCGACGCGCTGACGGTCGGCGCCGCTGATTTCGATCTCGGTCGGCTTCACCGCCTTGATCTGTATGCCGGCCGGAATGGGAATCTCGACATCGTGGCTGAAGCCGAGCTGCATCTTCAGCATCTTGGCATCGGCCGAGGCGCGATAACCCACGCCGTTGATCTCGAGGTTGATGGTGAACCCGTCGGACACGCCGCGGACGACGTTGCTCACCATGTTGCGCGCCGTACCCCACTGCATGCGGGCGCGGCGGGTCTCGGTACGCGGCTTGAAGACGAGAGCATCGCCTTCACGGGCGATCGACACGTCGTCGTGCACCGTGAACTGCAACTCGCCCCGCTTGCCCTTGGCCTTGAGGTGTTGGCCCTTGAGGTCGATGGTGACCCCGGCCGGAATCGGAACCGGATGTTTGCCGACGCGCGACATGGTTAGAACACCTTGCAGATAACTTCGCCGCCGACATTGGCAGCGCGCGCCTCGGCGTCGGACATGACGCCGCGCGGCGTGGAGAGGATCGAGATACCGAGCCCGTTGAAGTGGCGCGGCAGCTCACGGATCTTCGAGTAGACGCGGCGGCCCGGGGTGGAGACGCGCTTGATCTCCTTGATGACCGGACGGCCGTTGTCATACTTCAGCTCGACGCGAAGCTCCTTCACGCCAGGCCGCAGTTCTTCTTCGAACCAACCGCGGATATAGCCTTCGCGCTGGAGCACATCGAGCACACTCGACCGCAGACGCGAGGCCGGAACGGTCACGCTGTCGAGACGTGCCGACTGGCCGTTGCGGATGCGGGTCAGCAAATCGCCGACGGGATCTGTCATTGCCATAGTTCTACGGCCCCCGTTACCAGCTCGACTTCACGACGCCGGGCAGAGCGCCCAGCGAGGCGAGCTGACGCAGCGCAAGGCGCGACAGCTTGAACTTGCGATACACGGCCCGCGGACGGCCCGTGAGTTCGCACCGATTGCGAATGCGCGTCGGCGAGGAGTTGCGCGGCAGCTTGGCGAGTTTGAGACGCGCCCCGAACCGCTCCTCCGGCGTCAGCTTGTCGTCGACAGCCATCGCCTTGAGCATGGCGCGCTTGGCAGCGTACTGCTTCGCCATCTTGGCGCGCCGGTTGTTCTTCTCGACTGAACTTGTCTTGGCCATATTCTTCTCCGGCCTCAGTTCACGAAGGGGAAGTCGAAACCACGGAGAAGCGCCTTGGCTTCCGCGTCCGTCTTCGCCGTCGTGCAGATGATGATGTCCATGCCACGGACCATGTCGACCTTGTCGTACTCGATCTCCGGGAACACGATCTGCTCCTTGAGACCCATCGCGAAGTTGCCGCGACCGTCGAACGACTTGCCGTTCAGCCCGCGGAAGTCGCGGACGCGCGGCAGGGCGATGTTCACGAGGCGGTCGACGAACTCGTACATGCGGTCGCGACGCAGCGTGACCTTGGCGCCGATCGCCATGCCTTCGCGCAGCTTGAAGGTCGCGATCGAAATGCGCGACTTGGTGACGACCGGCTTCTGGCCGGTGATCGCCGCCAAGTCGGCCACGGCGCCGTCGACGGCCTTGCGGTCGTTGACCGCCTCGCCGACGCCCATGTTAATCACGATCTTGTCGAGCTTCGGCACTTCGAAAGCGTTCTTGTAAGCGAACTCCTTCGTGAGGGCCTCACGGATCGTCTCTTTGTAGCGTTCTTGCAGTCGCGCGGGCATTGACCCGTCTCCTACCGGTCTATGGTCTCGCCGGAGGCGCGCGCAAAGCGCACCTTACGGCCGTCTTCCAGGAACTTGAAACCGACCTTGGTCGGCTTGTCGGACTTCGGATCGAGCAGGGCCACGTTCGACACGTGGATCGCGGCTTCGCGCTCGATGATGCCGCCGGACTCGGCCCGGCTCGGCTTGGTGTGGCGCTTGATGACGTTCACGCCCGACACCACGACGCGGTTTTCCTCGGGCAGTACGCGCAGGACATCGCCCACCTTGCCCTTGCTGCGGCCAGTGATGACCTTGACGCGGTCACCCTTCCGGATCTTGAGCTTGTTGGCCATGGCTTAGAGCACCTCCGGCGCAAGCGAGATGATCTTCATGAACTTCTTGGCGCGCAGCTCGCGGGTCACCGGCCCGAAGATACGGGTGCCGATCGGCTCGTCCTGCTTGCTGATCAGGACCGCGGCGTTGCGATCGAAGCGGATGGCGCTGCCGTCGATACGACGCAGCGGGAACGACGTCCGCACGACGACGGCGCGATGGACTTCGCCCTTCTTCACGCGGCCGCGCGGAATGGCTTCCTTGATCGACACGACGATGATGTCGCCGACACTGGCGTACTTGCGGCGAGAGCCGCCCAGCACCTTGATGCACTGGACTCGACGGGCACCCGAATTGTCGGCGACCTCGAGGTTGGTTCGCATCTGAATCATGACTTCTGCTCCGACCGCTTAAGCCTTCGCGCCTTCGACAAGAACTTCCCAGCTCTTGGTCTTGGACAGCGGGCGGCACTCGCGGATACGCACGATCTCGCCGATCTTGCCCTTGAAGGCATTGGCTTCGTCGTGCGCGTGATACTTCTTCGACCTACGGATGAACTTCTTGTAGATCGGGTGCTGAACGCGCCGTTCGACCTTGACGACGATGGTCTTGTCCATCTTGTCGCTGACGACGACACCTTCGAGAATTCGCTTCGGCATTTACGACTCCTTAACCCGCGGCCTTCTCGCCCTGCACCGTCTTGATGCGAGCGATGTCGCGGCGCACCTGGCGCGCGCGGGCTGTCTTCTGAAGCTGGCCCCCGGCCTTCTGGAAGCGCAGGTTGAACGCTTCCTTGCGCAGGTTCCCGAGCTCAGCCTTGAGCTCATCCTTGGTCTTGGGGCGCAGATCGCTGGCTTTCATGTCAGTCTCCCTCGTCCCTAGGCGCCGACGCGCGCAACGAAGCGCGTCTTGATCGGCAGCTTGGCGGCAGCGAGTGCCAGAGCCTCGCGGGCCACCGTCACCGGCACGCCGTCGAGCTCGAACAGAACGCGGCCCGGCTTGACGCGCGCCGCCCAGAATTCCGGCGCGCCCTTGCCGGAGCCCATGCGGACTTCGGCCGGCTTCTTCGACACCGGAACGTCGGGGAACACGCGGATCCACACACGGCCGGCACGCTTCATGTGACGCGTGATGGCACGGCGGGCCGCCTCGATCTGGCGCGCGGTCAGGCGATCCGGCTCCATCGCCTTCAGCCCGTAGGCGCCGAAGTCGAGGTTGAAGCCGCCCTTGGCCACGCCGTGAATGCGGCCCTTGAACGCCTTGCGGTACTTGGTGCGCTTGGGTTGCAGCATGATGACTTACGCGTCCCTCTGCTCGGTGCGCTCGACGCGCGCCGGCGTGCGTTGCGGCGCGGCTTCCTCGGCGCGCTTGTCGTGCGCCATCGGGTCGTGCGCCATGATCTCGCCCTTGAACACCCACACCTTCACGCCGCAGGTGCCGAAGGTGGTGAAGGCCGTGGCGGTCCCGTAATCGATGTCGGCGCGCAGCGTGTGCAGCGGCACGCGACCTTCGCGGTACCATTCCATGCGGGCGATTTCCGAACCGCCGAGGCGGCCCGAGCAGTTGATGCGGATGCCCTGGGCGCCCAGACGCATCGCCGACTGCACGGCGCGCTTCATCGCGCGGCGGAAGGCGACGCGGCGCTCGAGCTGCTGCGCGATGTTCTCGGCGATCAACGTGGCGTCGATCTCGGGCTTGCGGATCTCGACGATGTTCAGGGCCACTTCGCCCTTGGTCATCTTGGCGAGGTCGCCACGCAGCTTCTCGATGTCGGCGCCCTTCTTGCCGATCACCACGCCCGGACGGGCCGTGTGGATCGTGACGCGCGCGCGCTTAGCCGGACGCTCGATGACGATCTTCGCGACACCCGCCTGGGCAAGCCGCTCGCGCAGCACCTTGCGGATGTGGATGTCCTCATGGAGCATCTTCGAATAGTCGCCGCCTTCGGCGTACCAGCGGGAATCCCACGTCCGGTTGATGCCGAGCCGCAGGCCGATCGGGTTGACCTTCTGACCCATTACTTGTCCTCCGCCTCGGCGCGCTCGCGCACCACGATGGTGAGATGAGCGAAAGGCTTGACGATACCGGCCGCGCGGCCGCGGCCACGCGTCTGGAAACGCTTCATGACCAGCCCCTTGCCAACCGACGCCTCGGCAACGACCAGACGGTCGACGTCGAGGTTGTGGTTGTTCTCGGCATTGGCGATGGCCGAATTCAGGGCCTTCTTCACGTCGCGGGCGATCCGCTTCTTGGAGAAGGTGAGTTCGTTGACCGCGGTCGCGGCCTTCTTGCCGCGGATCGTGGCGGCGACGAGGTCGAGCTTGCGCGGGCTGATGCGCACGGCGCGCAGCACGGCCTTGGCCTCGTTGTCCGCCTCGCGGCGGGGAGCGGATGGCTTGCTCATCGCGCGTTACTCCTTCGACACCTTCTTGTCACCGGCATGGCCGGTGAAGGTGCGGGTCGGCGAGAATTCGCCGAGCTTGTGACCGACCATTTCCTCGGTGACGTTCACCGGGATGAACTTCTTGCCGTTGTAGACGCCGAACGTCAGACCGACGAACTGCGGCAGGATCGTCGAGCGACGCGACCAGGTCTTGATCACCTCGCTGCGGATGTTGCCGCGCGACTTCTCGGCCTTCTTGATCAGGCTGCCTTCTACGAAGGGACCCTTCCAAACGGAACGTGCCACTGTCTATCTCCTAGCGCGTCGCATGCCGGCGGCGGATGATGTACTTGTCCGTCGCCTTGTTCTTGCGCGTCTTCTTGCCCTTGGTCGGCTTGCCCCACGGCGTGACCGGATGACGGCCGCCCGAGGTACGGCCTTCGCCGCCGCCGTGCGGATGGTCGACCGGGTTCATGGCGACGCCACGGACGACCGGGCGGATACCCAGCCAGCGGGCGCGGCCGGCCTTGCCGATCACGATGTTCTGGTTGTCGGGGTTCGACACGGCGCCGACGGTGGCCAGGCATTCGCCCGGCACCAGACGCAGCTCGCCCGAGTTCAGCTTGATCTGGGCATAGCCCGCGTCCTTGCCGACGAGCTGGGCGTAGGTGCCGGCGGAACGCGCCAGCTGGCCGCCACGGCCCCTCTTCAGCTCGACGTTATGCACGATCGTGCCGACCGGCATGTTACCGAGCGGCATGGCGTTGCCCGGCTTGATGTCGACGCGCTCGCCCGACACGACCTCGTCGCCCGCCTTCAGGCGCTGCGGCGCCAGGATGTAGGAGAGCTCGCCGTCGGTGTACTTGATCAGCGCGATGAAGGCCGACCGATTGGGGTCGTACTCGAGGCGCTCGACCGTCGCGGCGACGCCGAACTTGCGGCGCTTGAAGTCGACCAGACGCAGACGGCGCTTGTGACCGCCGCCCATGTGGTTGCTGGTGATGCGGCCATGGTTGTTGCGTCCGCCGGTGTTGCTCTTACCGCGCGTCAGCTCCTTGACCGGCTTGCCCTTCCACAGGCCCGTACGGTCGACGATGACCAGCTGTCGCAGCGACGGCGTGATCGGCTTGTATGTCTTCAAAGCCATTGCTGTTTCCCCCGTCCTACAGGCCCGTGGTCACGTCGATCTTGTGACCATCGACCAGCGAGACGATCGCCTTCTTCCAGTCGCTCCGCACGCCCGGACGGCCGCGGAAAACCTTCGTCTTGCCCTTTACCGTCACGGTGTTGATCGCCTTCACCTTGACCTTGAACAGACCTTCGACGGCCTGCTTGATCTCGGGCTTGGTGGCATCCATCGAAACACGGAAGGTCACCTGGCTATGCTCGGAGCCGTTGGTGGTCTTTTCCGTGATCAGCGGCGCGCGGATGACTTCGTACATCCGTGCGCGCGAGACGGTCTCGGCCGGATAGCGCTTGGCGCTCATTGCAGACGCTCCTCGAGATGCTTCACAGCGTCCTTCGTCAGCACCAGCGTGTCGCGACGCAGGATGTCGTAGACGTTCGCACCCTGCTGCGGCAGCACATCGACATGAGCGATGTTGGCCGCCGCGCGGGCGAAGTTGGTGTCGACCTCGGCACCGGCGATGACCAGGACGCTCGAAATGCCGAGCTTGCCGAAATGGCCCTTGAGCTTGGCCGTCTTGGGCTCCGGCAGGGTAGCCGCATCGACCACGATCAGCTTGCCTTCGGCCGCCTTGGCCGACAGCGCGGTACGCAGCGCGAGCTGGCGGACCTTCTTCGGCAGGTCGCTGGCATGGCTGCGCACGACCGGACCGAACGCCTTGCCGCCACCACGGAACTGCGGAGCAGCTTCGTTGCCGTGACGGGCGCGGCCGGTGCCCTTCTGGGCATACATCTTCTTGGCCGTCGCCGTGATCTCGGAGCGGCCCTTGGTCTTGTGCGTGCCCTGCTGGCGGCGCGACAGCTGCCACACCACGCAACGCTGCAGGATGTCCTTGCGGACGGGGACGGCGAACACGGCGTCGGCGAGATCGAGCTCACCGGCGCTGCCGCCTTCAATGGTCTTAACGGAGATCTTCATGATCCTACCTTGCCCTACCCTTCGCCGCTCAGGCCGCCGGTGCAGCCGCTTCGGCAGCCTTGCGCAGGCCGGCCGGGTACGGTGCATCCTTGGGGCGGGCGCGCTTGGACGCGTCCTTGACGATGATGTAGCCGTTGGCCGGGCCGGGAACGGCGCCGGACACCA
>VFQN01000316.1_pt1 | contig 95700 bp, 93 predicted proteins | sample 3512371 | NCBI WGS metagenome assembly VFQN01 (sample SAMN10412370, study PRJNA504923) | tailings metagenome | isolation source: Replicate 2 from Balatoc abandoned mine | place: Philippines: Itogon, Benguet | collected 2017-08-28 | reverse complement strand
TCTCGAAGCCCTGGGGCGTCTGCATCCAGCTGTTGGAGGCCAGGATCCAGGTCGCCGAGACCAGCGTGCCCAGGGCCACCATGACGGTCGAGAAGAAATGCAGCCCCGGCCCGACACGCGACCAGCCGAACAGCATCACGCCGAGGAAGCCGGCCTCCAGGAAGAAGGCCGTGAGAACCTCGTAGGCCAGCAGCGGACCGGTCACACTGCCTGCGAAGGACGAGAAGTAGCTCCAGTTGGTGCCGAACTGGTAGGCCATCACCAGGCCGGACACCACGCCCATCGCGAAGTTGACGGCGAAGATCTTGGACCAGAAGTCGTAGAGCTCGCGCCAGACCGACTCGCGCCTCCACAGCCACAGCCCCTCCAGCACCGCCAGATAGCTGGCCAGGCCGATCGTGATGGCCGGGAAGATGATGTGGAAGGACACGGTGAACCCGAACTGGATCCGGGCAAGATCGAGAGCCGACATCGGAGCGCTCCTTCAATGGATGGGCACGCCCAGCCAGCAGGCGCCAATGCGGCAGCAGCGGGCCGCTTATCACGGGTCCCAAGCACCGGATCATGATACCGGCGGTCTGTGCGGAGCCGGCGCTACAGAGGGACACGACTGGCAGCAAGCCGGCCCGGCCTCCGTCGAGGACCTCCGGGCCACCCTACGGGGAGGTCGCTCAGTCGACAGCCGGAAAGTCGATGGTCGTGTCGTTCACGCGATTGACCAGATTCGTGAACGTGACCGACGCGATCGCCAGATTGATCTCGATGATCTGGCGCTCCGTATAGCCCGCTGCGCGGATCGCGTCGACGACTTCCACGGGAACCGTGCCGCGCGTGCCGACCAGCGCACCGACGTAAGTCACGAGCGCGTCGCGCTTGGCGTCGCCGGTCGCGGCGCCCGCGCGGGCCTGCTTCATTTGCTCGCCCGACAGGCCGGCGAGCTTGCCCATCAGCGTGTGCGCGGCGATGCAGTAGTCACAGCCGGCGCGCTCGCTGACGACGAGCTTGATGAGCTCGATGTCGGGCTTGCCGAGCGTGCTCGCCGCGACCGCGGCATCGAACGCTAGCGCAGCGTGGTAGCGGATCGCCCACTCGAGCGATCGAGCAGCATGCGGGGCCTGCTGACGGTATGCGCCCGTGTGGCAGCGGCCGCCCTTACAGTGGGATCGTCAAACCGACCGGCGTGCCGTTGACGCGTTGGCCAGGCGGCCCGCGAACGCTGCAGCCTCTGGACAAGCCTCGCTGACCGCGTCGTCCGAGGACGTAAGCGCAGCGCGCACCACACGCTCGAGCACCTCGGGCTGGGGAGGCAGCGGGCCAAAGTGGACAAGCTGCGTGCCGCGCAGCAGGACGATAGTCGGGAACGTCTCGACCTCCAGGTCACCGATCAGGTCGGCCTCGTCTTCGATGTCGATCCAGCGCACGGCCAGTTCTGGCCACTCCTCGTGCAGTCGTCGTGCGACGTCGCCAAACACGGGTGCATAGGCGTCGCACAGGCGGCACCAGGCAGCGCACAGGCACAGCAGTTGGGGATGATCTGTGGGTGTCTTCATCAGCTGAGGGGGCCTTCAGAAGCCGGCGCCAAGCTGTACTTTCTGGATTCAGCGCGCGCGAAGCACTTGCAAATCGGCTAGCGCCGCGTCATCGAGCCCGTTGGGCGGCATTCCAAAACGGGCGAGGATGGGCTTGCGTCGCCGGTGCGAAGCCGCCGTGCCGCACCGTCTGCACCAGGTTGATCGGATTGGGCTGCAGCACCGACGGACTGCCCGCCAGCGGTGGATAGATGATGTGGAACGACACCGTGAATCCGAACTGGATCCGCGCAAGATCGAGAGCCGACATCAGGGCGCTCCTCAAATGGGGAGCATGTTTCGTCAGGTTTACGAAGTACGCCGGGCAGCCATAGCGCAAGTCCAAGCATGGCCCAAGCCACCATGGCAGCTCCGGCCGCGTCTTGCTGTTCGGCGAGGTAGACGCTGCACAGTTGCTGCGGCAACTCCTGGTACAGCAACCCGACGGCCAATGTCATCCAGAACCAGTTGAGTACGAAGAAGGACTGGATCACGTGTCCGGCGATCTGCCACGACGCACCGGTGACCAGACCCGCCGCCACCAGGCTCGCCACCTTCAGCGTGGCGACCTCACTCTCCTGCACCGCACGATCCAGCGCGGCGGGCAGCATCCAGAACCCGGTCACCAGCAAGGCGGCCGCAAGCCCCGGCAATCCGCGCGCGTTCCAGGGCGCCAGTGCGTTCGTCAGGCCGGGGCCGGCACGGCGTGCCGCCAACCATCCCAAGGCAAACACGGTCGGCAGTTCGAGGCCCATGTGGCGCGCCATCGTCTGCTCCAGCCATGGATGGGCTGGGGCGAGCAGGCACAGCAGAAGCGCAGGCGTTGCCCAGTGCCGCCACGCGCGACGCATGGCTCCTCCCGACTTCACGAGCCGGCCCATTGCAGGTAGTCGGCGAATGCGCGGTCGGGCCGGTCGATGTCGTACGCACGCGCGAGCCGGCCTTCGCGGTCGATCAGGAACAAGGCCGCGTTGTGCGAGTAGCCGCCCATGCCGTCGTCGAGCACCACGACATCGAAGAGCTTCAGCAAGGCATCGCGTTCGCGCAGCTCGCTGACAGTGGCAAAGCGCCACAGCCCGGTGTCGGCGTTCAACCGGCGGGCGTAGTCGGCGAGCACGGCGGGCGTGTCGTTGGCAGGGTCGAAGCTCAGGGTCAGCAGGCGCACGCGATCCTCGAGCCCGTGCTCACGGATCGTGTGCTGCAGCCATGACTGGCCGGCCGCGCTCGTGCGGCAGATCGACTGACAACGGACGTAGACCAACGCGACGAAGGTTGCCTGCGGTGAAGGCTTGCCATAGTCGGACAGCCGCAACGGCCGGCCCGCCTCGTCGATCAGCGCAATGGGTGGCAGCGCGCGGGGCGAGCGCGCCAGATCGACGCGGCGCACGCCGTCGGAAGTAAGTGCAGCGAAGCCTGCCGTGATGTCGAAGTAGGCCGCAAAGGCCGCGAGCAGGATTGCCGCGGTCGCGGCGAAGGTTCGCAACGCGCCGGGGCTCATCTCATCACTTCGGTACGGCCGAGACGGCCCGCTGCAGATCCTGCGCACCCTGCCAAGGTTCCGAGCGTTCGGCAAAGGCCTTGCGGGCCGCATCCACTGCCTCGGCATCGATGGCCGCGCCGCCATTGCCCCACTCACTTCGGATGAAGCTGAGCAACGCAGCGATCTCGGGGCTGCCGAGCTGGGCACCGAAGGCCGGCATGCTGCCCTGGTAGCTTGCGCCCATCACCTCGATGGGGCCGTTCATGCCGTGCAGCACGATCTGGGTCAACAGCATCGCGTCGCCCTTGACCCATTCCGAGCCCGCGAGCGGCGGGAACACGCCGGGCAGACCCTGCCCGTTGGCCTGGTGGCAGGCCTGGCAGTTGGCGGTGTAGAGCTGGCGCGCGTCGACGGCTCCCGCCGTCGGCGCAGCCCCCTCGGCCAGCGTCGCCGGCACGCGCCGATCGCCGAGTGCGGCCGCGCCGTCGGGCTGCTGCATCACGATGTAGGCGACCGCCCAGACTACCAGTGCCGCGACCAGAGCGAGCACCACGCGCGGCACCGGGTTGTACTGCTCGTGCGGGTCGGCGTGCTCGCTGCTACGGCTGGGCTTCGGGGGCATGGGCCGCTCCTGTCGGTGCTGTCTGTTGCGGTCGGTCCGCCGCGAGCCGCGTGCTCGCAAGCTTCACCTGCTCGGGCGTGAGCACGGGGTAGTTGCGCTTGAGACCTTGGAGGTAGGCCACCAGGTCCAGCGCCTCGGGCCTGGCGATCACGACCTCGTCGTAGGCCACGGTTGCCGGCGGCAGGTTCACGACTCGGTCGCTCTTGGCCACGGCGTCGGCCTTCTTGATCTCGAACAGGAAGCGGTAGGCCGGCATGGTGCTGCCCGGCACATAGGCGCGCGGCTGGAAGAGGTGCCCAAGGTGCCAGTCGGCGCTGGGCTGGCGCACGCCGATGTTGAAGAGGTCGGGCCCGGTGCGCATGGTGCCCAACAGCGGCGGCGAGTCGTAGTGGTAGTCGGCCGCGACCGAGGCGCGGCCCCAGCCGCGCTGCGCGTCGGCGATGCCGGCGCCCGTGCTGCTGGGTTGCTGCGTGTGGCAGGCGATGCAGCCGTTGGCCATGTAGACCTGGCGGCCGCGCAACTGCTCGCTGGTGTAGGGCTTGAGGGCGGCGGGCGCGGGAACGTCCTTGAGCTGCAGGAAGGGCACGACGATCATCGCCGCGGTGGCCAGAGACAGCGTGACCATCGCGCCGGTGATGAGCTTGAGTTCGTTTTCCATGGTGGGATGCGGCGCTCAGGCCGCGGGCGTGAGCGCTTGGCGATCGGCGTGCGTGAGCACACCGGAGCGCAAGGTGATGAGCACGAAGTGGGCGGCGAAGACGAGGTGTCCGAGCGTCATCAGCGCGCCGCCTACCGTGCGCCCCTGAAGCCAGGGCAGCGTGACGGCCACCGAGTCCATGAATGGGCGGGCCGGGTCGAGTAGCACGAGGCCTTGCAGGACGCCGCCGATGCTCAGCGTCACCATGTACACCGCGAAGCCCGCCACCACCAGCCAGAAGTGCAGCGAGATCAGTCCCGGCCGTGGCCAGGGCCGGTCGAGGATGCGCGGCAGAGCGAAATAGATGCCGCCGAAGATCACCATCGAGACGAAGCCGTACATGCCGAGGTGCGCGTGCGCGACCGTGAAATGCGTGAAGTGGGTGAGGGCGTTGAGCGAGCGCAGCGCCTCCAGCGAGCCCTGCAGGGAAGCCAGCGTGTACATCACCGCGCCGAAGACAATGAAGCGCAGCGTGGGCGAATGCCGCAGTGCGCCGAAGTGGCCCTTGAGCGTGAGATGCTGGTTGACCGAGAAGGCCACCACCGGGATCACCATCATCACGCTCTGCACGATGGACAGCGTGACCAGCCACTCGGGGATGGGGCCGCCGATCAGGTGGTGGGCGCCGACCTGGCCGTAGAAGAAGGCCAGAGTCCAGAAGCCCAGCAGCGAGAGGTTGTACGAGCGCACCGGCCGCCCGATCACCTTCGGCAGGAAGTAGTAGACGGCTGCGATCGACAGCGGCGTGTAGAACAGGCCCAGCACGTTGTGGCCGAACCACCAGTTCATCGTGGCCTGCTCGACGCCGAAGTGCAGCCCGGGGATCTTGGCGACGATGTAGAGCGTGGGGAACCAGAACAGCGCCGCACCCATGTACCAGACCGATACGTACAGGTGGTGCACCGTGCGCCGCTGCAGCATGAAGGCCATCGGCAGGCCGATCAGCATGCCGCCCACGGCGAATAGCGCGCCGATCTGCCAGGGGATTTCGAGCCACTCCATGCCGGCGTTGATGCCGACGGCGAGGGCGCCCAGACCGGCGATGAGGCCGGCGTTCCAGAGCAATGCACCGAGGATGGCCAGCCGTCCGCCCAGCAAGGGCGTCTGCAGCAGCCGCGGCAGCATCCAGATGGACAGGCCCAGCAGACCGAGCGGCGCCCAACCGTAGGCCACCGCATTGAGGTGCAGCGTGCGCACGCGGCCGAAAGTGAGCCATGCCTGCCCGGTCAGCAGGTCCGGCATGTGCAGCTTGAGCGAGCTCAGCAGCCCCGCTGCCGAGGCGACGATGAGCCACACCACCGAGCACGCGATGAGCACGAAGGCCGGGAAGGCGCTGGAGCGGTCGGCGGCTTCGCGCGCCTGCAGATCGGCCGCCGAGACCTGGCCGGCCGGCGCCTGGAGTTCGCGCTGCAACTCGCGCTGTTGCGACGCGTCGGCGGCGGGCTCCTCGGAGCGGCCTACCTCGCCGGAAGAGAAGATCGTGCGGGCAGCGGAGGCGTCGGCGTCGAACAGGCCCTTGCGCAGCGACCAGATGAAGGCAAACAGGCCGACGATCGACAGGATAAAAGTGGACAGCAGCAGCGCCGTCGGATTCATGGGCATCTTTCTCTGAGGGCTGAGAACGGTGTCATGCTATGCGGGCAGGATCAGATGCAGAAGAACCAGCTGATACTAAAAAAACAGGATCAGAATCCCGGTGGCGAGCGTCACCTCATTGGAAAACTTCGATCGGTGCAGATTCGGGAACGTCGAAAAGAAAAAACAATGGATAGCAGGAAGCCCTTGAAACCCTTGAAGCGCTACGAAGCGCTCGCCTCGGACATCGCCGAATCCATCCGCACGGGAGTGCTTCGCCCGGAAGACCGCTTGCCCTCGGTGCGTCAGACCTGCGCCAGCCGGGGTGTGAGCCCATCGACGGTGTTCCAGGCCTACTACCTGCTGGAAGCGCAGGGCCTCATCCGCGCACGAGAGCGTTCGGGCTACTACGTGGCTGCTGGCGTGCGCCGGCTGGCACCGGAACCCGATGCGTCGTCCCAGCCCGAGGAAGACGCGGTGTCGCTTGACGTGAGCGAGCGTGTGTTCGAGATCCTCGAATCCACCATGGTGCGCGACGTCGTTCCGCTGGGGTCGGCCTTCCCCAGCCCCCTGCTTTTTCCGATGCAGCGGCTGGGCAAGATCATGGCGGCGAGCGTCCAGAAGCTCGACCCCTTGAGCACCGTGGACGACCTCACGCCCGGCAACGCGCGGCTGCGCCGGCAGATCGCCCTGCGCTACCTGGCCGATGGCCTGCACATCCACACCGACGACATCGTCATCACCAGCGGCGCGCTCGAGGCGCTCAACCTTTGCCTGTCGGCGGTGACGCGTCCAGGCGACGCCGTACTGATCGAGTCGCCGACCTTCTACGCCGCACTGCAGGCGCTGGAGCGCATCGGTCTCGAAGCGATCGAAGTCCCCACCCATCCGCGCGAAGGCATCGAGCTGGGGGCGCTCGAGCGCGCCATCCAGCGCCATCGGCCCAAGGCCTGCTGGCTGATGACGAACTTCCAGAACCCGCTGGGCAGCCTGATGCCGGACGAGAAGAAGAAGGCGCTGGTGGAACTGCTGACACGCCACGCACTGCCGTTGATCGAGGACGACGTCTACGGCGAGCTGTACTTCGGCGACAAGCGGCCGACGCCCGCGAAGGCGTTCGACACGCAGGGGCTGGTGATGCACTGCTCGTCGTTCTCGAAATGCCTGGCGCCGGGCTATCGCATCGGCTGGGCCGCGCCGGGGCGCTTCGCACGTTCGGTGGCACGCATGAAGCTGACCACCACGCTGGGCGCATCGGCGCCTGCGCAGGCAGGCCTGGCCGCCTATCTCGAAAAGGGCGGCTTCGACAAGCACCTGCGCAAGGTGCGCCAGACGCTGGCGGCCCAGCAGGCCGCGTTCGCCCAGGCCATCGGCCACCACTTCCCGCCCGGAACGCGCGCCACGCGCCCGGCTGGCGGGTACTTCCTGTGGGTGGAGATGCCGCCCGAGGTGAACGCGCTGGAGGTGCACCGCCACGCGCTGTCGCACGGCATCAGCGTGGCGCCGGGGCCGATCTTCTCGGCCACGCGCGCGTTCACGAACTGCCTGCGCCTGAACTACGGACATGGCTGGGACGCGCGCGCCGAGCAGGCCGTGGCGACCCTGGGGCAGATCGTGTCCGCCTCGGGCGGGTGACGGCCCGGCCCGCGGGTCGGCTGCTACGGTGATTTGCGCCGGCACTGCTTCTGTTCACGCGCGTGTGCGGCCCGTACCCTTGGGCGCATGTATGTGTACGACGAGATCGACCAGCAACTGGTCGAGGAACGGGTGGCCCAGTTCGCCGACCAGACGCGCCGCTTCCTGGCCGGCCAGCTGAGCGACGACGAGTTCCGCGTGCTGCGGCTGCAGAACGGCCTGTACATCCAGCGTCATGCGCCGATGCTGCGTGTCGCGATCCCGTACGGGATGCTGAGTTCCAGGCAACTGCGCATGCTGGCCCACGTGGCGCGCCGGTGGGATCGCGGCTATGGGCACTTCAGCACGCGGCAGAACATTCAGTTCAACTGGCCCCGGCTGGAGGATGTGCCGACCATTCTTGCGGAACTGGCCACCGTGCAGATGCATGCAATCCAGACCAGCGGCAACTGCATCCGCAACACGACGACGGACCACTTCGCCGGCATTGCACCCGACGAGTTGGTGAATCCGCTCGTGTGGTGCGAAATCATTCGGCAATGGTCGATGCTGCATCCGGAGTTCGCCTTCCTGCCGCGCAAGTTCAAGATCGCCGTCAGCGGCGCACACACGGACCGCGCGGCGGTCGGCGTGCACGACATCGGGCTGCAGGCCGTAGAGCAGGAGGGCCAGGTCGGGTTCCGCGTCTGGGTGGGTGGCGGCCTGGGGCGCACGCCCGTCGTCGGCAAGCTGATCCAGCCTTTCGTGCGTTGGCAGGACCTGCTGACTTACCTGCAAGCGACCCTGCGCGTCTACAACCTTCATGGACGTCGCGACAACAAGTACAAGGCGCGCATCAAGATCCTGGTGCGCGACCTCACTCCGGAGGTGTTTGCCGAGCAGGTCGATGCGCAGTGGCGGCACATCGTGGACGGTCCCGATACGATCACGGAAGAGGCCCTGCAGCGCGTTTCCGAGCGCTTCACGTGGCCGCGCTACGACCCCCGCGCCGCTCGCGATCACGAGCTGAACGCCGCGCACGCCGCACGCAACACGCGCTTCGCGCGCTGGCTGCGGACCAACGTGCATGGCCACAAAGTCCCCGGCTATGCCGCGGTGACGTTGTCGTTGAAGGCAACCGGCGTTGCGCCGGGCAATATCACGGCGGACCAGATGGATGCGGCGGCCGACCTGGCCGACCGGCACGGCTTCGGCGAGCTGCGCGTCTCGCACGAGCAGAACCTGATACTGGCCGACGTGCGCCGCACGCAGCTGTACCCGCTGTGGTGCGAGCTCGACCTGCTGGGCCTGGCCACGCCCAACATCGGCTTGCTGACGAACATCATCGCCTGCCCGGGCGGCGACTTCTGCTCATTGGCCAATGCGGTGTCGATCCCGATCGCCAAGGCGATCCAGGAACGCTTCGACGAGCTCGACCATCTGTTCGACATCGGCGAGCTGGATCTGAACATCTCCGGATGCATCAATGCCTGCGGCCATCACCACGTGGGCCACATCGGTGTGCTGGGCGTCGACAAGAACGGCGAGGATTGGTACCAGGTGACCATCGGTGGCCGGCAGAACGGTGCGGCCGGCCTGCAGGGCGCGGCCCCGGGTCGTGCCGGCGGCGCCGCCATCGGCAGGATCATCGGGCCTTCGTTTGCGCGCGAACAGGTGCCAGGTGTTGTCGAGCGCCTGGTGCAGACCTATCTCGCCCACCGCGACAGCGACGCCGAACGCTTCGTCGATGTGGTGGAACGCATCGGCATCGATCCGTTCAAGAACGACGTCTACCGCGATCCCTCGTTGACGAATGGCAAGGTTTCTGCGGAGGTGGGGCATGCCTGAAGCGAGTGTCGTCACCGAGCGGTCCGGCAACATGATTCGCGACGGTGTCGTTGAGCAGGATGCTTCTCGCTTGTCCGAAGCGGAAGTGCCTCCCGACGAACCGGGATGGGTCGTCCCCATCGCGATCTGGACCGCGCATGAATCGGAACTGCGCCACCGAAAGCATCCCGTTGGCGTCGAGTTGCCCGCCAGCGCGGATGCCGGCGAACTGGTCGATGCCGAAGGTGTCGTCGATGCGCGGGGCATTGCCTTCATCTCGATCCGCTTCACCGCTTACACCGACGGCCGCGGCTTCTCCCTCGCTCAACTGCTGCGCACCCAGCATGGCTGGGCCGGCGAGTTGCGTGCCGTCGGCGATGTCCTGATCGACACGGTTCACTACCTGGCGCGTTGCGGCTTCAACAGCTTCGTGCTGAAGGACGGACATGACCCCTCGGAGGCGCTGAAGGCGCTGACCGTGTTCAGCCGCCACTACCAGCGGTCTTACGTGACGATGCGGGGTGCGGGCTAAAGCGAGCGCGCCGACAGTGCCAGCACCAGTGCCGTGGCGACGCCGTTGAGGCTCATGGCCAGCGCCGCGAAGGCCACGGTCTCGGGCCGGGTCTGCAACACCCGGGCCACGCCGATGGCGTGCGCGGTCAGCCCCAGCGTGAAGGCCTGGACGGCATCGTCCGCGATGCGCAGCCGGCGCAGCAGCGGCCCGACCAGCAGCGTCCCCGCCATGCCCGTGGCCACCACGGCCAGGGCCGCCAGCGCGGGCATGCCTCCTACGCGCTCGGCAGCGGCCATGGCGATGGGCATGGTGGCAGACTTAGGCGCCAGCGACAGCACTACTTCGAGCGGAGCACCAAGGATCAGCGCCAGCCCCATGGTGGTGAGCACCGAGGTGATGCAGCCCACCAGCAAGGCACCCAGTAGCGGCAGCGCCAGCCGGCGCAGCAGCGCCGCCTGCCGGTACAAGGGCACGGCCAGCGCGATGATCGCCGGCCCGCTGAGCCAGCGCAGCGCCTGCGTGGCCTGCGCATAGACCGGGTACTCCGTGCCGGTGAGCAGCAGCAGCCCGACCACGAGCGCGGTGCCACTGACCACCGGCAGCCACAGCGGGCGGTATCCCGAGCGCCGGTACGCCCTCAGGGCCGCGAGATAGGCCGCCAGCGTCAGCAGCGACCACACGACGGTGGTGCTCATGGCCCGCGGCGCCGCATCAGGCGCGCCAGGGCCCAGGCTGTCAGGCCCGCCGTCACCGCCGTAGCGACGATGCTCACCACGGCGAACACGGCAGCATGGCGTGTGAGCAGCGCGCCATGCATGCTCACCGCGGCCACCGACGGGATCAGCAGCAGCATCAGGTGGTTCAGCAGCGGCGCGGTGACAGCCTCCAGGCTGTCGGGCACGCCGCCCCACAGGCACAGCAGACCCAGCAGCATCAGCAGGCCCAGCACGGAGCCCGACAGCGGCCAGCCGGTGCGCGCCACGAGGGCGTCGCCCAGCGCTTGCAGCGCCACCAGCCCGGCGGCGGCCGCCGGGATCTTCAGCCAGCGCATCCTTCGCCTGGCCGCTGGCGGTTCCATCGGATCGTTCATGGTGCCGGTATCGGCGACTCCAGCTCAGTGCCAGGCTGTTCCGGGCGGCATGCCTGCTCGCGCAGGCAGCCGGCGGAAGTCATGCGGGCCTCCGGGCAGGCGACAGCCAGGACTGCAAGTCGCCCGTGCTCGGACGAAGAAGGGACAGGAACTGGACCTCGCCGGTGCGGCGCGCACAGCCGCTGTCTTCGCCGGCGAGCACGACATCGATACCGACAGCCTGCTGCTCGAACTGCACGGCCGTCGCTGCCAGCTCGACGAAGCGCGAGCGCAGCTTCGGCAATGCGGTGATGTCGTCGAGAAACCTGCTCTCGCGCAGTCCATCGCCCAGTGCTGCACGGTTCTCCGCCAGGACCGCGTCGAGCCGCTCCAGGGCGGCACGCCGCGGCCCGGTGCCGGTATCGGCATGGGCCCGCGCGGCAGCCGAGGCGGCCCGCGCCACGCCAAGGGCCAGACCGCACTGCAAGGCCAGCAGACTGGGCAGCAGGTCCCGCATGAGCCGCGCGCCGTTGGCATGGAGCAGTTCGTCCTCGCGGAAGTGCACCCGCTCGAGATGCAGCGCCGCGGCGCGGATGCCGCGCAGGCCGACCGAGCCGAACTCGGGCGCTCGCGCGAGGCCGTTCTCCTCGTGGCCGAGCATGACGATGGCGAAATCCTTCATGCCTTCGAAAGCCACCGGTACGGCGGCGGCATAGCCGTCGTGCTGCAGGTTGGCCACCCAGCCCAGGCGACCGCTGAGCTGCCAGCCGCGCGGCGTCTCGACGCCCCGCACCGGCAACGGTGTGCCATGGGCGAGATGCTCGAAGGCGCCGGACAGGCCCACGGCACCCGCCAGGCTGCCTTCCTCCACCGCAGGCAGCAGGTGCTCTCGCAGTGCCACGTTGTGGCTCAAGTGCAGCACCTCGATGAAGCTGCGCTGCGAGTAGAGGACGAAGCCCGCCGCCAACGACTCCGAAGCGACCTCGGCCAGCCCGTCCACGGCGTCGTCGAGACCGCCAGCCTCGCACATCAGGCCGGCTTTCGCGAGCCAGGGCAGCAGGGCCGCAGCGTGCCGGGTCGTGCGGTCCAGGCTGGGGGCGTGGTCCCGCAGCCACTGTCGGCAGAGGACGGGCCGTGTCGTGAAGGCAGAGAGGGTGCCGTGCATTGGGGGCGACTCGTGGGTGGTGCATGTCCTTCGGAAGAAGGGCGCACCGCGGGCGACGGGGCCGCACTTTGCCGGGGAAGTGGTGATCCGGTAAGGCTCAGAAGACCCTTCGATCGACCGTATCAGCTGCGCGGGCCGTTTTCCGTGCTTGAGCTGCAATTGCCTGCGACGGGTTCGCTTGGGGGAAGGCGCCCGGCCTCCGTCGAGGACCTCCGGGCCACCCTGCGGGGAGGTCGCTCAGTCGACAGCCGGAAAGTCGATGGTCGTGTCGTTCACGCGATTGACCAGATTCGTGAACGTGACCGACGCGATCGCCAGATTGATCTCGATGATCTGGCGCTCCGTATAGCCCGCTGCGCGGATCGCGTCGACGACTTCCACGGGAACCGTGCCGCGCGTGCCGACCAGCGCACCGACGTAAGTCACGAGCGCGTCGCGCTTGGCGTCGCCGGTCGCGGCGCCCGCGCGGGCCTGCTTCATTTGCTCGCCCGACAGGCCGGCGAGCTTGCCCATCAGCGTGTGCGCGGCGATGCAGTAGTCACAGCCGGCGCGCTCGCTGACGACGAGCTTGATGAGCTCGATGTCGGGCTTGCCGAGCGTGCTCGCCGCGACCGCGGCATCGAACGCGAGCGCGGCGGCCAGCGCCTCGGGGCTCTGCGTGCCGATCGTGGCGAAGGCGTTCGGCACCTTGCCGACGGCCTTCTTGATCTTCGCGAACACTTCGGCGGTGGCGCCGGTTGCGGCTTCGGGACGGAGGGTGGTGAGACGGGTCATGGTGCGCTCCTGGCTTGAACGGGTTGGCCATGTGGCATGGCATGGACGTCAGTGTGGCGGCCAAGGACGATCCTTTGAATGCCACAATGCGCCAATTTAATGCTCAATCGTCTCGCATGGAACTGCTCGACCGACTGCTTGCCCTGATGCCCGTCGCCGGGCGTCTCGACGTGCGCTGCCACTTCGGCGCGCCGTGGCGCCTCGACGAGCCTGCGGCGGACGAGTGGGCGATCCGCTACCACGTGCTGCTGCGCGGCGAGGCCGTCGTCGAGGCGGGACCCGGGGAACCTGCGCTGCGCATGAGGGCCGGCGACATCGTCTTGTTCCCGGCCGGCAACGCGCATGCGCTGCACGACGGCAGCGGCAAGCGTGCCCGCGCCGCTCGCTCAGAACAGGTGGACGGCCTGACGCTGGTACGCAACGGCAGCACGCGCGAAGGCGCCGACATCCTGTGCGGGCGCTTCCTGCTGCCGGCCGTGCCCCAGCGCTTGCTGCGCGAGCACTTGCCGCAACGGTTGCTCGTCAGCAGTCTGGCACCCGGCGACGGCGAGACGCGCGATGCCGCCTTCGCCGCAAGCCGGTTGTCCCGGCTCGTCGAGCTGATGCGGGAGGAGGCCTTCGAGCAGCGCCCCGGCTTTGCCATGGTCGTGAACCAGCTCTCGGGTGCGCTGTTCGCGCTGACGTTGCGCGCCGCGAGCGAATCCAGCGAGGCGCCGCGCGGACTGCTGGCGCTCGCTCAGCGCCCGCGCCTGCAACCGGCCATCGCCGCGATGTTCGACGCGCCCGCCAAGCCCTGGACGCTGCCGGAACTCGCTGCGCTCTGTCACATGTCGCGCGCGACCTTCGTTCGCCACTTCCAGGACGCAATCGGCCGCTCGGCCCCTGAGGTGCTGACGGAGATCCGCATGACGCTCGCGGGACGACAGCTCGCTCAGACGCGGCTCCCGGTGGCCGAGATCGGCGAAGCCGTGGGTTACCAATCCGACGCCGCGTTTCAACGCGCGTTCAAGCGCCACTTGGGGGTGACGCCGGCGCAATGGCGCACGCGCTCGAGGCGCGGAACCATGGAGGAAGGTGCGCAGGTATCGCTAGCTGACGCTGGACCGGCGTGACCTGAGCGGGGAACTCAGCGCAGCAGTGTCGGCGCCCTCTTCTCGAACATCTCGACAATGAAGTCACGCACGTGGACGATGCGCGGATTGCGCATCGACGCCTTGTTCCACACCACGTAGAGGTTGTTGGCCGGTGCGTCCAGGACAGGAGTGAGCGAGACCAATTTGCCTGAAGCCAAAGCGCCGGCGCATTGGTAGTCCGGCAGCACGCTCCAGCCCTGCCCCTTGATGACCAGGTCCTGGATGATGCGCAGGTCGGGAATCGTCAAGGTCGCTTGCAGGGTGGGGGCGACACGGAACATGGCGGCCCAGACCGGTCGGATCAGCGGCAGGTCTTCGTCATACGCGATCAGCGGGATCGCCGACAGTTCTTCCGAAGACGGTGAGGGGCCGAGCCGGCCTGCGAGCTTGGGCGCCAGCACGAGCAGAAAGCGCTCGGTCAACAAGCGCGCGTAGCCATGGGAGTGCTCGTCCGGCATCGAGGCCGTGATCGCCAGGTCCGCGGTCGCGGCCTCCAGCAAGCTGTAGATGCGCTCTCGATTGCCGGTGTGGAACCGGACCCTGAAGTCCTGCGCCAGCAGTGGCGCAAGGCCGGTGGCGAGCTTCGCGTAGATGAAGTCCGAAGGCCCCGCGATGTGAATGCTGCCGCCGAGTTCGCCGCCCGGTCGGTAGGAGGCCAGCTTGCGCTCCAGGCCGTCCAGCAGGGGGCCCACCGAGCGCGCCAGTTCGTCGGCTTCCGCCGTCGCGCTGACGCCCCGCGCCCGCCGCAGGAACAGCGGCTTGCCCACAAAGGCTTCGAGCGCCTGCATATGCAGGGAAGCAGCAGGCTGGGTGATGCCCAGGCGCTCGGCCGCGCGGGAGAACGACTTCAGCCGATAGGCCTCGAGGAAGGTGCGCAGGTGGTCGAGATGGCTCATCGCGGCAGGGCTCGGGGGGGTGGCACCGGAGCCATAAGCAAATTTATCAGACGTAGGAAAAGGATGATTTTTCACGCCACATGGTTAACCCTAGAGTCTGGGGCATCCGGCCTGTTGCCGCCACCTGCCCCAGCCAACCTCAGGATTTGCCATGCCCTTCGTTGTCTACGTCTTTACGCTCAGCGCTTTCGCACTGGGCCTTGCTGAATTCGTTCCCATCGGCCTGACCGACGTCATGGCACGGAGCCTGGGCGTCAGCGTCGAGCAGGCCGGAAGCTCCGTGACCCTGTACGCACTGGGCGCCACCTTCGCGGCGCCGGTCCTGACGGCGCTGACCGCCGGATGGTCGCGCAAGCAGGCCATGCTGATGACCGTCCTGGTCTTCACGGCTGGCAGTCTGGTCGCGGCCATCGCCACCAACCTGTCCATGCACTTGGTCGCCCGCTTTGTCGCAGGCATGGGACACGGCTTGTTCCTGGCCGTGGCCTCCAGCACGGCGGCACGACTCGTCGGCCCGAAGAAGGCCGGCAGCGCCGTGGCCGTCGTGTTCGGTGGCTTCACCATTGCGATGGCGGTCGGCGTGCCACTCAGCACCTACCTCGGCGGCGTGATGTCCTGGCGTCCGGTCCTCGGTGCGATCGCGGCCTTCGGTGCGCTGGGCTTCGTGGGCCTGCTGCTGGGCATGAAGGAGCCGCCCAAGGACTTCGGTCAGGACGAGGCCGGCTCCGTGGGCCAGTCGCTAAAGGCCATCTTCCACCCGGTATTGCTGTTCGCAGCCCTCGTGACGGTGCTGGGCTACGCCGGCTCGTTCACCGCCTACACCTACATCGCCCCGTTGCTCACCGAGGTGACACAGGTCGGCACGGCCACGGTCAGCATCTTCATGCTGGTCTACGGCGTCTTCGCCGCTATCGGCAACGTGGTCGGCGGCAAGCTCACCGACCGTCTTGGGGTGAACCAAGCCAGCGTGGCCGTCGTGGCCGGGATCGCTTTGATCGCGCTGGGCATGTGGGCCTTCGCCGCGTCGGCGGTGGCCATGGGCATCCTGGTGGCGCTGCTGGGCATGTTCACCTTCGCCGCGGTGCCCGCATTGCAGGCCCGCTTGATCGGTGTGGCCGGGCAGCATGCCCCGCACGCCCACAGCGTCGCCGCCGGGCTGAACATCGCCGGCTTCAACTCGGGCATCGCGCTGGGTTCGCTGCTGGGCGGGTTGACCCTGAGCACGCTGAGCGTCACCTACACAGGCCTGGCTGGCGCGGTCATCTCGGCCCTGGGCCTTGTCGTGTTGTGGATGCAGATGGCACGCAACCGTGGCGTCGAGTACCGCGCCGTCAGCAGCGCCGGCCATTGACCCCACGCCAGTCGATGCATGGCTTCGCGGCCGTGTTTCGAACATGACCACGTCAACCAGGAACACGAACATGCTGACCCGCGAGCAACTGCGCAGCGGCGCCTACCTCGAGTCTTTCCAGCGGCTGCGCGGCCAACCCTGCTGGCCCCGTCGACACATCGAAGCGTCGATGCAAGACACGCTCGCCCAACGCCGGGCGGGCGAGCCGGTCTGGCTCTTCGCCTATGGCTCACTGATCTGGAACCCGCTGTTCAAGTTCGAGGAGCAGCGCTGCGCCGTACTGCATGACTGGCATCGCAGCTTCTGCATCCGGTTGCTCGCCGGGCGAGGCAGCCACAGCACACCTGGCCGAATGCTGGCCTTGAAGGCGGGAGGGCAGTCCACCGGCATCGCCTTCCGACTGGCGGAGAAGGACTTGCATGAGGAACTCTGGCTGGTGTGGGTCCGCGAGATGGTCCACGGCCTGTACCGGCCTGTCTGGGGCACGATCGATCTGGCCTCGGGCCAGGCGGTGCGCTCGCTGGCCTTCGTGGCCGAGACCACGCATCCGCAATACGAGGGCGACGCCCCCCTCGAGAGCACGGCGCAGGCCATCGCCACAGCGCGCGGGCACCTCGGCAGCAATGTCGACTACCTGCTCCAGCTCGAAGGCGCCCTGTCGGCGCACGACCTCCACGACCCGTACATCAAGGACCTTGCCGCGGCGGTTCGCGCCATCCCGGCCTGCACACCGACACCATGACACCCCCACCCATCGGCCCGCTTCCCAGCGAACTCCAATCGCATCCCGCCTATCGACGTGTCTTCCGGCCCGGCCGGCTGACCTTCGGTTTCATCATGCCGCTGGAAGGCTATCCGTCATCGCCCTTTCCGACGCTGGAGAACCACTTGCGTCTGGCCCGGATGGCCGACGAGGCCGGCTTCTCCGCCTTGTGGATGCGCGACGTGCCGTTCTACGACCCGCAGTTCGGTGACACCGGGCAGATGCTCGACCCCATGGTGTACCTGGGCTACCTCGCGGGACACACGCGCCGGATTGCGCTGGGCACGGCCGGCATGGTGTTGACACTGCGTGACCCGCTCATCGTCGCCAAGCAGGCCGTCTCCGTCGATCAGCTGACCGAGGGTCGCCTGCTGCTGGGGCTTTCCACCGGTGACCGCCCGGTCGAGTACCCGGCTTTCGGCCTCGACTTCGAGAACCGCGGCGAGCGCTTTCGCGATGCCTTCGGGCTCGTCAAGACGGTCAGCAGTCAATCGTTTCCCCGTGCCACCACGCGCCACTACGGCGAACTGCGCGGGGACATCGACCTGGTCCCGAAACCTGCGCATGAGCGCCTTCCGATGCTCGTCATCGGTCGTGCGCGCCAGGAACTGGGCTGGATTGCCGAACACAGCGACGGCTGGCTTTGGCATCTGAGCGACTTCAAGTGGCTGCCCGAGCTGCTGGGCGCCTGGCGGGCGAGCCACGACACCCACTGGCAGCGTCCCTACGGCTACGGCGCGTTCTTCGACCTGGCCGACAACCCCGATGAGCCGCTCCAGCATGTTGGCCATGGCTTGCGGGCCGGCCGTCACGCGCTGATCGCGCTCCTGGAGCAGCAGCAGGCCATCGGCATCAGCCATGTCGCCTTCAACCTCAAGCCGCTGCGCCGCCCGGCCCATGACGCGCTTGCAGAACTGGCGGAGTTTGTCCTGCCGAACTTCCCATCTGAATGAACACCTGCCGCTTCTTTCCGAGTCATCTACCCACCCCCAGCCTTTCGACTATGCCGGACTCAAGCACGCCTACCGCGCCGCCGGCGGCGGGGCTGCGTGGATGGTCAACAACGGATACGACCGCGCGATGGCCCAGCACGCCCTCGCCAGCGGACAAGGCGACCTGGTGGCTTTCGGCCGGCCCTTCATCGGCAACCCTGATCTGGTCGAGCGCCTGCGGCAGGGCGCGCCGCTGGCGGAGTTGAACGCTACCACCCTGTACGGCGGGGGCGCGGAAGGCTACACCGACTATCCGCCGCTGGGAGAGGGCAAGACGCCGCAGCTTGGAAGGGTTCCACACCGTCAGCGACGCGACGACGACCCAAGCGCGATAGATCGGCAGGAACATGATCCCGATGTCCATGCCGCCACGGAGCGACTCCGGAACGGGGTAGGACTCGCCGGAGACGCCGAAACCCCAACGGAAGAAGCCCTCCGCAATCAGCGCCAATCCGAACGTCAACAGCAGGCCGTACAGGTGGTCGAGCTGGTACAGGCGCTTCAGCAACAGCCGCTCGATCAGCACGCCAAGCAGGCCCACGATCACCGGCGCCACGATCAGCGCGCCCCAGTAGCCGACTCCGAACCAGCGCATGGCCAGCAGCGCGCAGAACGCGCCGATCATGTACAGCGCCCCATGCGCGAAATTGATGATGTTGAGCAGGCCGAAGATGACCGCGAGCCCCAGGCTCAGGATCGCGTAGAACGACCCGTTGATCAGGCCCAGCAGCAGCTGGCTCAGAAGAACCTGGGAACTCATGGCAGTCACGCTTCGGCCGTCAGGACTTCTTGACCAGCGGGCAGCGCGAGGCCGAGAGCGGTTGGAAGGCTTCGGCGCCCGGGATCGTCGCCCGCACGTGGTAGTAGTCCCACGGGTACTTCGATTCCGCCGGCTTCTTCACCTGCAGCAAGTACATGTCGTGCACCATGCGACCGTCTTCGCGGATCGTGCCGTTCTTCGCGAAGAAGTCATTTACCGGCATCTTCTTCATCTGCGCCATGACCTTCTGCGTGTCGTCGCTGCCCACGGCCTTGACCGCCTTCAGGTAGTGCATGTTCAAGCAAACGGCGCAGCAATCGCAATCCATGCGCCAAGCGAGACGACATCGCATCCCACAGGGAGTGCCCGGCTAGCCGCTGCGTCCGGGTCCCCGGGCGGGGTAGACGTGTGTCCTCAGTGAAGACACATGGCAAGGCAGCAGCGTGAATCCGACGACGTGTCTGGCCCCGGATTCAGTTGCCCGCTCACTCGCCCGAGAAGCGAGCCGCCCGCTTCTCGACAAAGGCCGCCATCGACAAGCTCACCCACGAGAACGCCACCCTCAAGCGATTGAAGTTCGCCGCCAGGAGCGAGGCCTACAACGCTGAGCAGAAGAGTCTGCTGGAAGAGACGCTGGACAGTGACTTGGCGGCGGTGGCTGCCGAGATCGCGGCGATGGATCCCTCGACGAAGGCCGCTGGCGAGAAGCACACACCCAAGACCTTGTCGGCAAAGGCGAGAACTGCCTCGCGCTCCATGACGAACCGGCCATGGTCCTTGACTACACCGTCCTCGAGGGTCGCAACCTGTGCGAAGTTGCGATGAACGTCCAATCCGATGACTCTCATAGGCGATCTCCTGCAGTGCGTCGGTCACGGCGGAAGCTCGCGGGCAATACGACAACTACGGATCCGCGCTCACAGCGCAACCGGGCAAATCGAAGGGCCAGCCAGATAACAACCCGAACTCGCAGTTCATTGTCTAGTGCCGGCCTGTCCGCAAACTTGTGCTCCCCTCGCCCCTATCCCGGTGCGCGGACATTACTCCGCTGGTCGAAGACCGCACCGGGGGTGGTGCGAACTCCAAGCATGCCGGGTAACAACTGGGTCGAGAACCGCATCCTAGAGCGGCTGCCTACGCAGCCCGCAAGCCGGATCGCCGAACTCCTGCCGCATCACTGGCAGCCAGCCTCGGGGCGTTGGCCTCGGCGCCTGCGGGTTTCGTCGCTTGCGTGCGACCAAGGTCTGGTACGTCGAGGCTCCTGACAATCTGAGCGACGGCGTCGACGGTCCGTGCTGCGTCCGATTCCCGAAGGGGACAGGAACAATTGGCTCAACGGATCGAGGCGACGATCCCAGCCGTCACTTCTCGTCCCCTCCGAGAGCCGGCTCCGCTCGTTTGAACACGCATCGGCCAGAGATAAGTGGACTGGCTGCGGTTTGATCTCTCACTCCTGAGGCCCCTGCCAGGCCACCGGAGGCGCCCCGATTGGGCCATGTACTCATGGTTCAACCCTTCAAGCGGCCTGCCTCAGCGCGGGCAGCGTAGCGAAGTAGACCATGTCCGGCGTGCGCCCGTCGTGGCTCTGATGCGGCCGGCGCGCGTTGTAGAACTCCAAGTACGCCGCCAGACTGTGCCTCGCGGCGCAGACGCTGTCGTAGGCCTTCAGGTATCGGCAGCGGCGGTGTCGACCTGCGGCTCACCGGCCTCGCCGGCCTGCCAATGAGCTCCGATGCGGTAGTTGAGTTCAATCACGGGTTGTGTGGGCATAAATCGCATGAATCAGAGGGCGCCGTCGCCCGGGTGGCTGTATGCACCCTCCGCCGAACGGAAGGTGGTGCGCGTCGGCAGGCCGTCGGTTGACCGTGCGGATGTGGTCGCACCGATTCCGCTGTTTGGGATGTTCACCAGTAGAGAAGCGAGCTCCATGCCAGCAACCCACAGCGAGTCAAACCAAGCACTTGCGAGATCGAACCATGTCGCGCGGGGCTGGGCGTGCGACACAAGGTGTCGCACGTCAGGCAAGCTGCGACACCTCTCGGGAACGAAGTCACCGCTGCTGATATGCCGCTTCCGAGGGGCTTGCCCTCATTGGCAGCCGGGTTCTAACTCGGTAGATTTGTCCTTGACCTTGAGCAGTTACCACCCGTGCCGAATGTCCATCGTGATAGTTCTTTGATTTGGAACAGTGACCACCATGTTGAATACGCATCATGCAAGCGAGGTGATGGCGGTCCTTGAGGGGCGCTCGCCGTCCTTCCTCGCCAACTTGGATCCCGGTCTTCGCGCCTCGTGGACACGCAGCGTGACGCAACACGGCCTCGAACCCGACCACCTCGCGGAGCCAGTCGTCCTCACGCATCCGGAGTTCCGAGAGCGCCTTGCACCGGTGGAGGAACTCAGCGCGCTATCGACCCCCGAGGTAAGCCGTCTACTGCATCGCCTTGCTGGTCATGTTCAAGTGGTGATGCTGACGGATGCGCAGGGAGTCGGAGTCCTCTATCGCGGTAGTGCCGAATACATGGATCGATGCACATCTTTGGGCTTGATTCCCGGGTCCATCTGGACTGAAGAGACCCAAGGCACGTGCGGCATCGGGCTGTGTCTCGTGGAGCAGCGACCCCTATCAGTGGTGATGTCCGAACACTTCGCGACCAAGCTGTCGGATGTCACCTGCACCGTCGCTCCGATATTCGGTGCCGAGGGACGGCTCGAAGGGGTACTCAATGTGTCAGCGGTGCGTGGTACGGATCGCGTGTCGCAGGGCCTGCTTCTGGAGTTCGTCGCCAGTTCGGCTCGCCGCATCGAAAACCTGTACTTTGACCGTCGGAACATCCGCCGCCGGATACTCAAACTCTCCCACCACGACGACTTCTGCGACAGTGCCGTGGAGGCCAGACTGGCGCTCGACGATAGCGGTCGCATTGTCGATGCGACGCCGTCTGCACGGCGCCTGCTTGCCGGAACGCTTCGGGAAGGTGCGGTCAGCCTACTCGGACGGCGGTTCGGGGCCGTTGCAGGCATTTCCAATGTCGAGCGACTCCTGCAGGACCCTCGAGCGGCGATCGACCTGCAGCAAGGCCGCGTCCATGTTCGGCTTGCCGAGCCGCCTCGAGGGGCGGTTGCGCGAGCGAGCAGTGGCGTGGGTGGACACAGCAGGATCGCCAGCCAGGATCTGCGTGGTTCCGAAACTGGTTCGCAGCGGGGGATTTCCCTGGAAGAGATCATCGGCAGTGATCCGGCGATGCTGGAGACGCTTCGCGTTGCGCAGCGCCTGCATGCGCGCGGTCTCCCTCTGTTGCTGCAAGGCGAGAGTGGTAGCGGAAAGACGCAGCTGGCACGTGCCCTGCACGAGGCCGGCCCACTTTGCGCAGGGGGGTTTGTGGCGATCAATTGCGCCGCGATCCCCCAAGAACTCATCGAGAGCGAATTGTTCGGCTACCGCCCAGGCGCATTCACAGGGGCAGCCAAGCAAGGGTCTCCTGGGCGCATCACGGCCGCCAATGGAGGGACGCTGTTCCTCGACGAGATCGGGGACATGCCGCTGGCCTTGCAAGGGCGGCTGCTGCAAGTGCTGTCCGAAGGGGAGTTCGTGCCAGTCGGCGCGGTCGAGCCCGTTCGCGTCCGATTCGCGCTGATCTCGGCGAGCTTGAGGAACCTGCGTTCCCTCGTTCGGGAGGGCCGCTTCAGAGAGGACCTGTACTACCGCCTCAGCGGCGCCACCGTAAGCCTGGCACCATTGAGGGATCGTGCAGACCGGATGGACCTGATTGAACGGAGCTTTGCTCGGGCCGCGACCGACGCCGGCCATGAGGAATTGTCGTTGTCGGAAGGCGCGCGTCGGGCCCTGATGCTGCACACGTGGCCTGGAAACCTTCGTGAACTGCAGCACGTCGCCCAGTATGCCGTTACCGTAGGTGACGCAGCCATTGTGGAGCCGCACTGCCTGCCGGCACCCTTGAATGAACCCGTTGGCGATCCGAGCGTCAACACCACTCTCCGGCAGCCCGAGTCAAGGTCAGACATGGATCCTGCCATGCTCGCCGACCTCTTGGAGCGGCACGGATGGAACGTGAAGGCCGCTGCAGCACGACTCGGCATCTCTCGGGCGACGCTTCATCGCCGGATACTCGAGTTTGACCTGCATCGCCCGCAGAAGAAGGACATGGACGCCTCCAGGGCGGTCAAGCCTTCCTAGGCAGTCAGGGCAGCGACGGAGCGAACGTTCAGGTAGGTGTCGAGTGCTTCCGGGCCCCTCCAATGCCGTAGCGACGATGCATGGCGCCACAAATGAGCAGTTCAGTCGTTGTCTATCCGTCACCTGGAGATTGCCCCCACGTTTCTCCCGCGCAGACTCCTCTGGCGATGTGGCAGACCATGCCATGTCCGCCGCAAGTCAGCCACTGCAGAGGTGAGGCGTGTCGCATGCGTATCCCTTGCGACACACGAGTGTCTCTACACATTAGCTGTGCGACACGTCCGCGCTGCGCAAGTGCTTGATCCGTGAAGGGGAACCCGGTTGGCACGTCGCTCGCATGGACAACGGCGCTGCGACTGAACCGCGGCTATGCGATGTCGGAACCGGGAGCTGAGCCGTGAAAGTTGATCGAATCGAGAATGCGCTAAAGGCGATGGCGCTTGGCACCATCGTGGTGGTCGTGGATGACGATGACCGCGAAAACGAGGGTGACCTCATCCTGGCAGCCGAACACGCGACGCCAGAGGCGATCGCGTTCATGGTTCGACACACCAGCGGGATGCTGTGCGTCGCCCTGCCCGGAGACCGCCTGGACGAGCTGAACCTGCCGCTAATGGTCGAGCGCAATACCGACAGCATGCGGACGGCGTACACCATTACTGTCGACTTGGCGCATGGCACGAGCACCGGCATCTCGGCAAGCGATCGCGCGGCGACGATCCGTGCCCTGGTGGATCCCTCTTGCGTCGCCGGGGACTTCAACCGTCCCGGCCACGTGTTCCCGCTGCGCGCCGCTCCCGGCGGCGTTTTGCAACGACGCGGACATACCGAGGCTGCGGTCGATCTCACGCGGCTGGCCGGACTACGTGCCGGCGGTGTTCTTGCGGAGGTGGTCAACGACGACGGTTCCATGGCGAGGCGGCCGCAGTTGCAGGCATTCGCTCGTCGGCACGGGCTCCCGATTGTCACCATCGACGATCTGGTGACCTACCGGCAGCGGACGGTAAGCGTTGAGCGAGCATCGGAAGCACGATTGCCAACGCGCCATGGCGTCTTCACTGCGTGCGTTTACAAGGCCGGCGACCTTGAGCATCTCGCCATGGTCATGGGGGACGTGCGCGGCGCCGAAGATGTGCTGGTACGGGTCCATTCCGAATGCCTCACCGGCGACACCTTCGGATCATTGCGATGCGACTGCCAACAGCAACTCGACGCATCACTCGCGGCCGTCGGCCGAGAGGGGCGAGGCGTGGTGTTGTATCTGCGTGGACATGAAGGGCGCGGCATCGGACTAACGCACAAGCTCCGCGCCTATGCCCTCCAGGACACTGGACTCGATACCGTCGACGCGAATCGACGCCTGGGATTGTCTGTCGACGCACGCGACTACACAGTGGGCGCTCGGATCCTGCAGCACCTGGGCATCACGAGCATGCGCCTGCTCACGAACAATCCCGCAAAGTACCGAGGAATTTCGGACTTCGGATTGCAGATTACCGAACGCGTTCCGCTCCGCGTTCGTCCCACCGCCGAGAATATCAAGTACCTGGTGACGAAGGAACTCAGACTGGGTCATTCGCTGGGCGTTCTTGCAGCCGAGGAATCGCTCAATGCGTGAGGCGCCCGGTGCGGCGGGTCGCCGGACGGCCAGCCGGAGCGCGACGGACTCAAGCAGCGACGCGAAGCTCTTCCAGAGCCTTGCGGTACTTGCTGGGAACGACGCCTTGCTGACTGCTGAAAAAGCGAGTGAAGTTGCCGGGACAGTCGAACCCGAGTTGTTCACCGATGTCTCGAATGGAACGCCGAGGGTTTCCGAGTGCCTTCAGAGATGTTTCCATCCTGGTCATGTTGACAAACGCCCCGGGTGTAAGACCTGTGTGCCGACTGAACAGTCTAAAGAATTGCGCTCGTGACAGGGAGACCGTGTCGGCTACGTCGTCGAGGCCCGGGGGCATGTGCTCGGTGATGGACAGCAGGCTGACCGCAAGTCGGATCCGCGCGTCCATCGCGAGCTCCCCGAACCTGCCGGCAATGCCGAGATCGTGGCGTGGCGGTGCCAACCGAAGAATCTCAGCGAAGACGCTCAATGTCAGCCGTTCGACTTCTTCGATGGGTATCTCGCCGTACGACATCAGCGCGTCGAGCAATTGGTCGCGCAGCCAGCGCAGTCGAAGCGACAGCGCCATGCTCGATCTCGAGAAGAAGCGTGGATGGCTGCTATGGGCAAACCGCCTGTCTGCCTTGGCGAGCCAGTCGGAGTTCAGGTAGAACGCAAGCAGCACGATGGCCGGCGACTCGGGGCCATGGCGATAGAAGTGGGGCTCCCAGGCGTTGATGGCCAGCACGCTCTGATCGCCCAGACGATGCTCGCGGCCCCGGACGCCGAACGGTACTTCGCCGCCTCCAATCTTGAAGACAATGTGGGCATCTCGATGAGCGTGCGCGACCATGTCGTTGTCGAGGTGAAGCAACGCCATCCGGCCGAAAGGCCCATGCAGGATTCGGAGTGGATCGGACATCTCGCTTCCTCGTAGCCGTGTGATGTTGGAGTCCGTCTCGGCCCGCGGCCGAGACGACTCTTAACAAGCATGATCCACGCCCGAAGCGGTCGATCGAATCACTTGTACTCGACGAGAACTTCCCGATAGTGGTTGTCCCCAACGTTGCGTGCCTTGTGCGTTGCCGGCACCTTCGCGCCCCGGCCAATCTCGGAGAGGACCTCGATCTCGCCGTTCTCGCATCGAAGCGAATACACGCCGCCAGTCGGGACGTCAAAGATGCCGAGGTCCCGCCCGTGCTCGTCAAAGATCTGAAGGGGCGCGCCCTGGACCGCGTACCACATGTACGACTTTTCGTGGGTGTGCATGTTTACTGCCTTGCATGTGATGTTCATGGAACAGTACACCGAGCTGTGGGCCGCCACCGATCTCATAGCCGAGCGCATTCGCGCCCTGGGCCATCCAGCACCGGCCTCCTACGCGGAGTTTGGCAGACTGAGTTCGATCAATGACGCACCGGCCGAACCGCCTAAGGCACTTGAGATGGTACGCATCCTCGTCGACGGCCATCAGGCAGTGGCTCGCACTGCACGCAATGCACTGCCGAGGGCAGAAGCCTCAAACGACCAACCGACTATCGATCTTCTCACGCAGCGCCTGAATGTCCATGAGAAGACCGTCTGGATGCTCAGGAGCATTCTTGAAGAATAGGCGAGCGGACTCGAGTCTGAATGCAGCATCTGCCATCTCGGTAATGGTGTGAAAATGACAAGAAGGTTCGGTAGATGCAGCCCGAAGGGCGCGTGACGCTGGCTGCGCTGACACGGCAGGGCAAGAGCCTGAGGCAGATCGGTCAGGTACTGGGCCGCAACGCGAGTAACCTGACCAGGGAGTTGGCGAGCAATGCGCAGGCCGGCAGCTACGCCTTGCGCGGCGCCCAGCAGGCCTGTGAGCATCGTCGTCGCAAGGCCCGCCCGAAGCCCGAGCATCCGTCTGCGCTCGACGGCAGCTTCCGAATCGTGGAGCGCCTATTGGGACAAGGAGCGCACTGCGGCGCTGGTCCGATCGAAGTTGAGGCCGACGTCTTCGTTCGCTTGAATGAGGCTTACGAGGGCGGCCTGCGACTTCACATGCACCTTGCGCCAGCCGAACAAGAGGTTGGCGTTGATCCCGTGCTCCAGCGCAATGGCCGACACCGAAGCACCTGGCACCAAGCTGAGTTCGACCACCCTGCACTTGAAGGCATCGCTGTGAACGCGCCGCCGGGGCCTGGATGCAAACTGCGTCGCTACGGACATGATGTGCGCGATCGGTCTTGATGCACACCATCGCAGCGTGCAGACTCACGCGAGCATGCCGCGGCGAACCGTCAACGGACAGAGGGTGGCGAGACCGCGCTTACTGAAATGCACCCGCCACGCTCTGCGAAACTGCTTGCAGCGCACGGACACAGTCCTCACGCGTCAACGCGCCGCCCAGGCAGAGGCGAAGTCCGGAGGGCGGTTCCCGATCGGTGCTGAATGCGGCCGCCGGGACCGCCGCGACTCCCATGCGCTGCAGTGACTCGGCCAGCGTTGCGACCGAAGGCAGATCGAAGTCCGGCAATGGCAGCCAAGCGTGAAAGGCCTGCGGCTGTGCCTGCACGCCGAGCGCCCCAAGATGCTTACGGATCACTCGGGCGCGCGCCGTGCACTCTTCGCGGATCGCCGCCAGCACGGTCGTTGCCTGCCCTTGCTCCAGCCAGCGCGCCACCAGCGCGTCGATCAGCGGCGAGGCCATCACCGTCGTCGCGCGAAGTGCGCCCGCGGCGCGCTGGTGCGCCGCGACGGTGGGCGAGACAAGGTAGGCCGTGCGCAGTCCTGCGCCCAGCCACTTGGACATTCCCGTGATGTAGTAGGTGAGCGCGGGAGCCAGTTCCGCCAGAGGCGGCGGAACCGCCGGCGGCAACATGCCGTAGGCATCGTCCTCGATGATCGGAATGCTGTAGCGCAAAGCGATGTCGGCGATCTTCTCGCGGCGACGGATTGGCAGTGTCGCCGTCGTCGGGTTCTGGAGGTTCGGGCAGAGGTAGAGAGCACCGACCGCCGCCGATCGGCACGCCGCTTCGAAAGACTCCGGCAGCAGGCCCTGCGCGTCCATCCGAAGCGGTAGCAGCTGCATGCCGAGTTGCGCTGCGATGGCCTTCGCGCCAGGATAGGTCAGGCTTTCGATGCACAAGCTCCGCCCTGGCCGCACCAGCAGCGAGAAAAGCGCGAGCAGCACCGCATGGATGCCGGGTGCGATGAGCACCCGCTCCGCTGGCACTTGCGGCAGCCATTGCGACAGCCACTGCCCGGCGACCTCTCGCTCGTGCTGTGTCCCGCCGAAATCCTGGTAGCGGATCAGGTCGCTCCACGTCGTCTCGGCCAGCGCCTTTGCCCCCGCCGCCTGCAACGCGGCGATGGCCGGGTGCGCATCGAGCTCTGGCGGCAGGTTCATCGTCATCTCGGCGCCGGTGCCCGCGCGCAGCGGCAGGCCGATGAACGAGCCACGCACATAGGTACCCAGGCCCGGCCGTGAGGCAATCAGCCCGCGGTCGCGCGCCTCGGCGAAGCCGCGCACGACCGTCGTGTAGTTGAGACCCAGCGCCGTTGCGAGGTCGCGCAGCGGCGGCAGCCGCTCGCGCGGCGCGATTCGTCCGAGCTCCAGGTCCTCCGCGATTAGCTCGGGAATCAGTTGGTAAGCCGGCAGCGCGCTCTGCCGGAGGCGCCGCTTCCAGTGCGAATACGACATCCGACCAGTGTGCCAGCGCAAAGCCGATCGCGGCAGATCCACGCGTGCGCCGTGATGGCGCATGCCGCCCCTGATCGGATGCATTGATTGCATCCAACAGGTGTCCATTTGCGTGCGCCGGCGAGCCCACCCTCTTGCGCATACAGGGAGCTCATCAACCGATCTTGCCCGGTTGGTCGGGCATTGATCGCATCGCCACGCAAGACCCTGGCATGTCCGTCGCAATGAGTAGCCCGTGCGGCAAGCCCGCCGCATCGCCTCTCACCCGCACAGGAGTCTTCCATGCCCAAGGTCACCCACCCCGCCGCCCAGAAGGGCGATTTCCTGGTCGACTACGAAGAGAAGGTCTTCGAGGACGTCAAGGCCAAGCCCGGCGAGAAGGCGCTGGTCACCTTCCACACCGTCGCCTTCGAGGGCTCGATCGGCTTCGTCAACCTGCTGCAGGCGACGCGGCTGCAGCGCAAGGGTTTCGACACCTCGATCCTGCTGTACGGCCCCGGCGTCACTCTGGGCGTCAAGCGCGGCTTCCCCAAGCTCGGCGACGCGGCCTTCCCGGGCCACCAGAATTTCAATGAGCAGATCGGCAAGTTCATCGCCGAAGGCGGCAAGGTCTACGCATGCCGCTTCGCGCTGCAGGCGCTGTACGGCCACGGCGAAGGCGCGCTGATCGAGGGCATCCGCCCGATCAATCCGCTGGACGTGCTCGACGTCGTGCTGCTGCACCGCCGCGACGGCGCGCTCATCCTCGACACCTGGACGCTGTGATGGTGCGCGCTGCGGCGGCGCAGATCGCGCCGGACCTCGACAGTGCCGACGGCACGCTCGCCCGGGTGCTCGAAACGATGCGCGATGCCGCACGCCGCGGCGTCGAGCTGATCGTCTTCCCCGAGACCTTCGTCCCCTACTACCCCTACTTCAGCTTCGTGCTGCCGCCGGCACAGCAGGGGGCGCCGCACCTGCAGCTGATGGAGCGCGCCCCGACCGTGCCGGGGCCGCTGACCGATGCCGTCTCGGCCGCCGCGCGCGAGCTCGGCATGGTCGTCGTGCTCGGCGTCAACGAACGCGACCACGGCAGCCTCTACAACACCCAGCTGATCTTCGACGCCGACGGCACGCTGCTGCTCAAGCGCCGCAAGATCACGCCGACCTACCACGAGCGCATGGTCTGGGGCCAGGGCGACGGGTCGGGCCTGGTCGCAGTGGACACCCGCGTCGGCCGCGTCGGCGCGCTGGCCTGCTGGGAGCACTACAACCCGCTGGCGCGCTACGCGCTGATGGCCGAGCACGAGCAGATCCACTGCGCGCAGTTTCCCGGCTCGCTGGTCGGCCCGATCTTCGCCGAGCAGATGGGCGTGACGATCCGCCACCATGCGCTGGAAGCCGGCTGCTTCGTCGTCAACGCGACCGGCTGGCTGACGGACGCGCAGATCCGCAGCGTCACCGCCGACGAGAAGCTGCATGGCGCGCTGCGCGGCGGCTGCCACACGGCCATCGTCTCGCCCGAGGGCAAGTACCTCGCGGAGCCGCTGACCGAGGGCGAAGGCTTGGTGATCGCCGACCTCGACCTGGCGCTGATCGCCAAGCGCAAGCGGATGATGGACTCGGTGGGCCACTACGCGCGGCCCGAGCTGCTGTCGCTGGCGATCCGCCGCGAGCCCGCCCGAGTGATCCGGTCCTGGCCGGCCGAGGCCGCGCCGGCCGCCTCCCACGAACCCGACGCCGAGCCTGCCGCGGAAGCGCTGCGGCGCGTCGCCTGAACCGAGTAGCCGACGATGCACAGCCGCGAGCTGATGACCGAACTGCAGACGCACGGCCTGCGCCTCGTCGACCCGAGCGCCGGCGCGAGCAGCCGCCGCGGCGGTGCCGGCCCGTCGGACCACAAGGCGGTAACGATCGACGGCGTAACGCTGATGGTGCCGGTGCACACTGCCGGCGCCTTCGCCTCGCCTTTCGTCGCCGACGCACCCGATGCCGACGGCCGTGCGACGCTGCGCCGCGGCGCGATCCCGATCGCGCAGATCGGCTTCCCGCGCCAGCCGCGCTTCTACGAGCGACGCACCGCCGACGGCATTCCCTATGCGCAGATCGCGACGCTGCACGGCGCCGACGTGCTCGCGACGACGGTACTGCAGACCTGCATCCGCTACGAGAGCCGGCGCAAGGCCTGCCGCTTCTGCGCGATTGGCCAGTCACTCGCCGCCGGCCGCACGATCGCGCGCAAGACGCCGGCCCAGCTCGCGGAGGTCGCGAAGGCAGCCGTCGAGCTCGACGGCGTCAAGCACATGGTGATGACGACCGGCACGCCGCCGACACCCGACCGCGGCGCGCAGATCCTGGTCGAGAGCGCGCAGGCGATCCGCGCCGCGGTGGATCTGCCGCTGCAGGGCCAGTGCGAGCCACCGGACGACGACGCCTGGTTCGCCCGCATGAAGGACGCCGGCATCGACACGCTGGGCATGCACCTCGAAGTGATCAACGACGAATTGCGCCAGCGCATCCTGCCCGGCAAGAACGAAGTGCCGATGCACCGCTACTGGTCGGCCTTCGAGGCGGCGGTCGAGGTGTTCGGCCGCGGCCAGGTCAGCACCTACCTGCTCGCCGGGCTGGGCGACAGCGCCGAGCTGATCCTGGAAACCAGCCGTCGGCTGCTCGAACTCGGCGTCTATCCCTTCGTCGTGCCTTTCGTGCCGATCGCCGGCACACCGCTCGAGGACCACCCGGCGCCCGACGCCGCCTTCATGCGCAGCGTGCTCGAGCCGCTGGGCACGATGGTCGCCGAGGCCGGCCTGCGCGCGACCGACATCAAGGCCGGCTGCGGCAAGTGCGCCGCCTGTTCGACGCTGTCTCGCTACGAGACGCCGCTGGCGGCCTGAGCAACGGGAGCGCACGATGACGACGCTGCTCCCCGTCCCGTTCTGCGAACTGCCGCAGCAGTTCGCGCCCGCCGAGTTCCGCATCTGCTGGGCCGACGGCCCGTGGATGCAGAGTCAAGCGCAGGCGCTGCGCCACCGGGTCTTCTGCGTTGAGCAGGGCCTGTTCGGCGGTGAATCCGGCTCGGACGTCGATGAGGTCGACCGCAGCGGCGCCCAGGTCCGCACGCTGGCCGCGCTGAGCTGCCAGGCGGGCCAGTACGACGAGCTGCTTGGCACCGTGCGCATCCACGAGGCCGCGCCGGGACTGTGGTGGGGCTCGCGGCTGGCGATCCGGCGGCGCTGGCGCGGGCAGGCGCAGCTCGGCAGCGCGCTGATCCGGCTGGCGGTCTGCAGCGCACACGCGCTCGGCTGCCGCGAATTCCTCGCCCACGTGCAGGCGCAGAACGTGCCACTGTTCGAGCGCCTGCACTGGTGCATGCACGACCGCATGGACGTGCACGGCCGGCCGCACGCACTGATGAGCGCGTCGCTGGCGCACTACCCGCCGTGCCACACCCCTTACACCGGCTTCGTGCTGACGCGGGGCCCGAACGCATGAGCACCGACCTCGACGCCCTGTGCTGCGCGCTGCGCGCCAGCCGCGGCTTCGCGCACAAGCGCGACATCGGTGCGGTGCTTGGCCGCCTCGGACTGCAGACCGCCGGCACCGCCGTGCCCAACGGTGACGACTGCGCCGTTCTGCCCGAGCCCGGCGGTAACAGCCACCTGCTGCTCGCGATCGAGGGCCTGGTGGCCGATTTCGTGCAGGCGATGCCCTGGTTCGCCGGCTACAGCGCGGTGATGGTCAACCTATCGGACATCGCGGCGATGGGCGGCCGGCCGATCGCCGTGGTCGATGCGCTGTGGAGCGCCGACGAGGCAGGCGCCGCGCAGGTGATCGCCGGCCTTCAGGACGCGGCCAACCGCTACGGTGTGCCGCTGGTTGGCGGCCATACCAACCTGCGCGCCGGCCAGGCGCAACTCGCGGTGGCAGTGCTCGGCCGGGCGCAGGCGCTGGTCAGCAGCTTCGCGGCGACGCCGGGGGACCGGCTGCTGATGGCCGTCGATCTGCGCGGCCACTGGATGGATCCCTTCCCGTTCTGGAATGCCTCGACCGACGCGCCGCCTGAGCGGCTCCGCGCCGATCTCGCGCTGCTGCCCGGCCTCGCCGAGCAGGGCCTGCTACGCGCCGGCAAGGACATCAGCATGGCCGGCGCGCTCGGCACGCTGCTGATGCTGGCCGAATGCTCAGGCGTGGGCGCGCGCGTCGAGCTGCCGCGGCTGCCGCGGCCCGTCGGGACCGCCGATGGCGACGACGACGCGCTGCTGCGCTGGCTGTGCTCCTTCCCCAGCTTCGGCTACCTGCTGGCCGTGTCGCCCGCGCACGCCGACGCGGTCTGCGCGCGCTTCGCCGCGCGCGACATCGCCTGCGCGGACATCGGCACGATCGTCGCCGGCAGCGCGGTCATCGTCGCCGACGGACCGCAGGAGCGCCCGCTTTGGGATTTCGCCGACGCCGCCTTCATCGCCGGCGCGACGCGGGACGCCGGCCAATGAGCCGCATCGCACTGCTGACACATTCGGTGCTGCCGCGCGGAGGCGTCGTGCATACGCTTGCCCTGGCCGATGCGCTGGTCGAGCGCGGCCACGAGGTGACGCTGCTCGCCCCGGCCGAACCCGGCCAGGCGCTGTTCCGCGCGACGAAGGCGCACACTGCGCTGCTGCCCATGCCGACACCGGCCGGACCGCTGGTGGAACAGGTGCGGCAGCGCATCGCCGCGCTGGTGGGCGCGCTGCCACCGATGCTGAGGGCCGGCCACTTCGATCTGCTGCATGCCCAGGACAGCCTCAACGCCAACGCGCTGGCCGACCTCGCCAAGCGCGGGGTCGTGGGCGTACCGTGGGTGCGCACCGTGCACCACCTCGACGACTTCGACGCGCCTGCGCTTGCCGCTTGGCAGGCGCGTGGCTGGCAAGAGGCCGATGCCATCGGCTGCGTCAGCGACCTGTGGCAGGACCATTTCGAGAAGGTGCTCGGCCGGCGCGCACAGCGGCTCTTCAATGGCGTCGACCTGCAGCGGTTCACACCGCAGGGCCCACGGCCGAGTGAGGGCGACTACGTGCTCGCGATGGGCGGCGTCGAGGCGCGCAAGAACACCCCGCGGCTGCTCGAAGCCTTCGCCGCGCTGCGCCGCGACGACCCGCGGGCCCGCGCACTGCGCCTGGTGATCGCCGGCGGCGCGAGCCTGCTGGACCATCACGCTGCGCTGCGCGAGTGGCAGGCGACGCTGGCGCGCTGCGGGCTGTCCGAGGCGCCGGGTGGCGCTGTCGAGCGCCGCGGACCGGTCGACGATGCGCTCGTGCCCGCGCTGCTGCGCGGCGCGCGTGCGGTGGCGATGCCTTCGCTGGTCGAGGGCTTCGGCCTCGTCGCGCTGGAGGCGCTGGCCTGCGGTACGCCGGTGCTGGTTTCGGATCGCCCGCCCTTCACCGAGCATCTGCGCGGGTGCCCGCAGGTGGCGTGGTGTGACCCGCTCGAGGTGGCGTCGATCGCCGCCGGCCTGGCCGCAGCGATCCGCCTGCCGCACGTCGACACGCCGCCGCAGGTCTGCCGCCGCCACGACTGGCGCCGTAGCGCCGCGCTTCACGAAACCTGGTACGCGCAGGTAATGGCGCGTCACCGCCTGCCCATCTGAAGGAAATCCGCCATGCCCTCGACTCACTACACGGTGCGCTGGCCCGACGCGCGCGAGACCGTCTGCTACAGCCCCTCCCTGATCGTGCAGGAGCTGCTGCCCGTCGACCGCCCACTGCCGTTGACCGACTTCATCCACCGCATCCGCACAGCGACGGACATCGCCAACCAGCGGGTGCAAGCGAAATACGGCTTCGTCTGCTCGCGCACCAACGACCAGCTCGCCGTCCTCGAATCGCTGTCCCAGGGCTTTGCCGGCCAGCCGGACGCGCAGGTGCGCGTGATCGGCTTTTCCGCCGCCGACTGAGCCGCCCCACCCTCTCACGCACCGGAGATCTACCATGACCCGACCCTCCACGCTCGCCGAGCACTATCCCGTCGTCGTGATCGGCGCCGGCCAGGCCGGCCTGTCCGCGAGCCACTACCTGCAGCAGCACGGCATCGAGCACGTGCTGCTGGAAAAGCGGCGCATCGCGCAGTCCTGGCGCCACGACCGCTGGGACACGTTCTGCCTGGTCACGCCGAACTGGCAGTGCCGGCTGCCCGACTTCCCCTATGCCGGGCCGGACCCGCAGGGCTACATGCTGAAGGACCAGATCGTCTCCTACCTCGAGGCCTTCGCCGCGAAGATCCGGCCGCCGGTGCTCGAGGGAGTCGCAGTGACACGGCTCGGCCGCCACGTGACCGGTGCCTTCGAGGTCGACACCTCGATCGGCCGCTGCCTCGCCGACCACGTCATCGTCGCGACCGGCGGCTACGACCTCCCGATCGTGCCACCGGGCGCGCACGGGCTGCCGGCTCACGTCAAGCAGCTGCACTCCGTCGACTACCGCAACCCGGACCAGCTGCCGCCCGGGGCGGTGCTGGTGGTCGGCTCGGGGCAGTCGGGCGTGCAGATCATGGAGGACCTGTTCATCGCCGGCCGCCAGGTGCACCTGGCCGTCGGACCCGCGCCGCGCTCGCCGCGCATGTACCGCGGCCGCGAATCGACCGAGTGGCTGCATGACCTGGGGTTCTACGAACTCACCGTCGACCGCCATCCGCTCGGCGACGAGGCGCGCCACAAGACCAACCACTACATGTCCGGCCGCGACGGCGGCCACGAGATCGATCTGCGGCGCTTCGCGCTGCAGGGCGTCAAGCTGTACGGTTCGTTCGAGGATGCACGCGACGGCAGCATCACCTTCACGCCCGACCTGACGAAGAACCTCGACGATGCCGATGAGGTCTACTGCAGCATCCGCCGCGACATCGACGCCTACATCGCCCGGGCGAGCATCGCCGCGCCCGAGGAAGCCCCGTTCGAGAAGGCGTGGGCTCCCGAGCAGGATCCGACCTCGCTGGACCTGGCGGCCGCCGGCGTCACCAGCATCGTCTGGGCGATCGGCTTCCGGCCCGACTACCGCTGGATCGACCTCCCGGCCTTCGACGGCCGCGGGCATCCCCGATTCCAGCGCGGCGTCTCGCCGGTGCCCGGGCTCTATTTTCTCGGCCTGCCCTGGCTGAATACCTGGGGCTCGGGGCGCTTCCTCGGCGTGGCCGACGATGCGCAACACCTGGTCGAGACGATCGCTGCGCGGCGTGGCGCGGTGCGCGAAGCAGATGCGGGCGAGAGCGCGACCGCGGCATCGACAGCCTGAACACGATGGGCTTCGAGCGGATCACGCCCGAGGCGCCGGGGTTGACCGAGGCGCTGGTGCCGCGCCCGGGTCCCGCTGCGCTGTGCACACGCGCCAGCCTCGTGCTCGGCATGCCGCAGCTCGCCGCCTGCGGCCTTTCCGAGAACTGGCTGCAGAAGACCTGCGGCGACCGCCAATGGCAGGCCCTGGCACGCCTGGTCGGACGGCCATCGGCGCAGTGGCGCGATGCGCGTGGCGAGCGGGTCTACGCAGCGTTCACCTACCTGCGCCTCTCGGAGGCCCGGATCGAGGCAGCGCGGGAGGGTCAGCGCCTGACGGTCGCCAGCAGACTGCAACCAGCGGGCCGGGCCCAGGTGCACGGCCGGCACCGCCTGTCGATCGACGGCCGGCCGATCGGCGTGCTCGACCTTGTCTCCAGCTTCGTCGCTCGCGAAGCGCCCTGCAGCAACCGCAAGGTGCGGCGCATCCACGGCCTACTGGCCGAGGGCGCGCCGGACGCCCAGGCGATTGCGCTGCACCAGCGTTCGCGTGCCCTGCGTGCGGCCCTCGGCGCCGAGGCCTCCGCCGGCCTGCCCGCGCTCGTCGTGCGGCCCTGCCCGCGCAACGATTTCAATGGCGCTGGGCTGCTCTACTTCGCCAGCTTCGGCGCCTGGGTCGACCGCGCCCTGTGGCAGTGGGGGCGCCTGACGCCTGGGCTGCAGGTACGGGAGCGCGAGTGCGCTTTCCTCGGCAATGCCGACCCGGGCGAGGCGATGCGCATCCGGCTTGTGGCCACTGAGACGTGGGACGAGACGACACGCTGGACGCTGACGCTCGCGACCGTCGGCGACGAGCGGCCGCTGGCCGTCACGCGGCTGGTGGCCGGCGCGCAGCAGACGCCACCCCCAGTCTCGTGTCGAGCATCTGATCCGGTCGAAATGCTGGTTCCCTGAGTCTTTGCGGCTCAGAACGGGTGGTCGAGACTGCCCGCATGGAAACCGAGCAACCCGACCGCCAGTCCGTGCTGCCCTATCTGCAGGCGGTGGCGTGGAGCTTCCTGGGCATCCGCCGCGGCGCACGCGCCAGGGACGACATGAGCCGGCTGCGGCCGTTGCCGCTGGTGCTGACCGGTCTGGCACTGGCGGCGGCCTTCGTCGGGCTGCTGCTGGTCGTCGTGCACTTCGCGGCCGCCGGAGCGCCGGCATGAACATGCGCATCCGCGCGCTGCTCGGCGCCGGGCTCGCCGCCCTCGCGATCACGCCGGCTCGCGCCGCCGAGCGCAGCGTGCCCGACACGATGGCCCAGCGCGCTCTGGCCTGCACCGGCTGCCACGGCCCGCAGGGGCGCTCGCGTCCCGAGGGCTACGTGCCGCGCTTGGCCGGCAAGCCGGCGGGCTACCTGCTTGCGCAGTTGCAGGCGTTTCGCGACGGCCGGCGCATGCACGAGGGCATGGCCGCGCTGCTCGAGCCGCTCGACGACGGGATGCTGACGGCACTGGCAGAACATTTCGCCGCGCTCTCCGTGCCCTACCCGGCGCCGGTCCGCCCAACGCTCGGCAGCGGGGACGCGGCACGCGCGCGCCGCCTCGTGGTCGAAGGCGATGCCACACACCGCGTCCCTGCCTGCAGCGCCTGCCACGGTCGCACGCTGACGGGCGTGGCGCCTCAGGTGCCGGGTCTGCTCGGGCTGCCATCCGACTACCTCGCCGCGCAGATCGGCGCCTGGCGGACCGGCCACCGTCGCGCCCGCACGCCGGACTGCATGGGGGAAATCGCCAACCGTCTGCCTGCAGCTGACGTCGCCCTCGTCGCGCGCTGGCTGGCAACGCAGCCGTTGCCCGACGATACCCGTCCGGCCGACCGCCCACCCGATGAGCTCCCGATGACCTGTGGAGGGATCTCGCGATGAGTTCGCGCGGCACCGTGCCGCCGACGCGGCAGCGCGCAGCCCTCGGATTGGCGGCCGGCATTGCAGCGGTGCTGCTCGCGGTAGCTTACGTTGGCAAAGCGTCGGTCGATGCGCCCGACGATCGGGCGTCGAGTGTGCCCGCCCCGGCGGCCACAGACGGCGATCTGGTCGAACGCGGCGCTTACCTCGCGACCGTCGGCAACTGCGCCGGCTGCCACACCGCGCCTGGTGGAGCCGCCATGGCTGGCGGGCGAAGGATCGAGACACCCTACGGCGCCGTCTACACCGGCAATCTGACAGCGGATCGGCACACCGGGCTGGGTGGCTGGACTGCCGACGACTTCCATCGGGCGATGCACGACGGTCGTGCGCCGGACGGCAGACGCTACGTGCCGGCGTTCCCGTACACGTCGTTCACGCACGTCGCGCGCGCCGACAACGATGCCCTGTTCGCTTACCTGCGCAGCCTGCCGGCAGTGCAACAGACAAATCGGCCGCACGAGCTGCGTTTTCCGTACGGAACGCAGGCCGCGCTGGCGGCGTGGCAGTGGATTGCCTTTACTCCGGCGGATGCACCGACCCTGGCGCCGTCCGCCGGTCTCGCGCGTGGCGCGTATCTCGTGCGCGGGCTCGGCCATTGCGGCGAGTGCCATGCGCCGCGCGATCGCTGGTCGGCCGCCGCGAGCGACCTGAGCGGCGGCGAGATTCCAGGCGCGCGCTGGTACGCCCCGTCGCTGCGCCCGACGCCCGGCAGCAGCGATGCGGTTAAACAGACGGTCGCGCTGCTGCGCGACGGCCACAACGCGCGTGGCACGGCGACCGGCCCGATGGCTGCCGTGGTGCTGAAGAGCACGCAGTACTGGCAGGTGGCCGATCTCGAGCAGGCGGCCCGTTACCTGCAGTCGCTGCCACCGTCTGCGCCTGCGGCCGAGGCACCGCCTGCGGCCCCCGCGCTCCTGTCCACCGGCGCGCGACTGTACGCCGACCGCTGTGCCGATTGCCACGGTAGCGACGGCACCGGTGTGCCCGATGTCTACCCACCGCTTGCCGGCAATCCGAGCATCACGCAGCCGAGCGCGCGCAACCTCGTGCAACTGCTGCGGCACGGCGGCTTCGCGCCGACCACTGCGGCCCAGCCCCGGCCCTTCGGCATGCCTCCGTCGGAACTGTCGCCCGATCAGATGGCCGCTGTGCTGACGTACCTGCGACAGGCCTGGGGTCACCGGGCCGCGGCCGTCTCGGCGCTGGACGTGCTGAAGGCAAATTGAGCCGGCGGTCGTGCTGATCGCCTCACGGCATCGGCACGGCCTCCGCCAGCACATTTGCCACCGGCGCGACGCGCTCGTCGATCGCGGGGCCACCGAGCCATTCGTCCATGCGGAAGAACACGCCGTCGAAGGTCAGCGTCGCACTGCGGCTGCCGAGCGGGCAAGGGTCGCCCTGGTCGATGCCGATGCGCAGGCGATCTTCCTCGCCACGCAGCATGACCCACTCGACCGTGTCGCCGAGTTGCACGGGCACTGCCACCGAGAATCCCGCCCACTGCAGGTTGGGCACGCGCGGATACTGACCGAACAAGCGCATCGCGTTGCCGGCCTCCATCGCCAGAAGAGGATGTGGCGAGGGCGATAGCGGCGTGGTTCCGGCGCGGTCACCCGCCAGCAACTGCGGCAGCAGGTGATCGCGCAGACCGACATTGTCGGCATGGACCAGAAGTTCGATCGCCAGGCGCTGGGCTCGGAAGATCCACGCCGCCGCCGGGTCGCGCGAGGCCAGCAGTCGCGCCGCGGAAGCGAGCGCCGCCAGCGAGCCCCCTTCCCCGCCCATCGCTTCCGGCACGGCCAGTCGCAGCAGCCCGGCAGCGGTGATGGATTCGAGCGCAGCCGTGCCGATGACGACGGCGGAGCGGGTACGGGGCAGCGTGGCAGTTTTCATTCACGAATCGTCGCAGCCAGCCATCTGATCAGTAAGATGCAGAAGTACATAACATCGACCAGATCAGTCTGCCCCCGCAATGGCTGAGCACCCCACCCGCTACGAACAACTCGCCGATGACATGGCGCAGGCCATCCGCGAGGGCCTGCTGAGGCCGGGGGACCGGCTGCCTTCGGTGCGCGAGACCTGTCTGCGGCGTGGCGTCAGTCCCGCGACGGTGTTCCAGGCCTACGGTCTGCTCGAGACACGCGGGCTGATCGAGGCCCGTCCTCGCTCGGGCTTCTACGTCCAGGCCGCCCGCCGCACGCCGCGTGCCGTGCCGCAAGCCGCCGTGCCGAAAACCGAAGCCACCGAGGTCGCGGTCAGTGCACTCGCCTTCGACCTACTCGAGTCGACGCGCGACCCGGCAGTCGTGCCGCTGGGCTCGGCGTTTCCGGGGGCACACCTCTTCCCGGTCGACGTTCTGGCGCGCAGCGGCGCGCGGGCGATGCGCAGGTTGAAGCCACAGCAGATCACCTCCGCGCTGACTGCCGGCGACGACAAGTTGCGCCAGTCGTTGCGGCGGCGCTATGCGCTGCAGGGCATTCCCCTGGCGGCAGACGAACTGGTGATCACGAATGGCGCGATGGAGGCGCTCAACCTCTGCCTGCAGGCCGTCACCCAGCCGGGCGACGTCGTGGCAATCGAATCGCCGACCTTCTACGCCGCGCTGCAGGTGCTCGAGCGACTAAACCTGCGCGCCGTCGAGGTGACTACCAACCCCGCCGAGGGCGTTGACCTCGACGCGTTGGCCGCCGTGCTCGCGCGCGAGCGCGTGGCGGCCTGCTGGCTGATGCCGACCTTCCAGAATCCGCTGGGCGCGCTGATGCCCGTTGCGCGCAAGCAGGACCTGGTCGCGCTCCTGGCACGCCACGGCGTGCCCTTGATCGAGGACGACGTGTACGGCGAACTCTACGCAGACGCGCGACGCCCGCCGCCGGCCAAGGCCTTCGACCACGACGGGCTGGTGCTGCACTGCTCGTCGTTCTCCAAGTGCCTCGCCCCGGGCTACCGCGTCGGCTGGGCGGCCGCCGGCCGCTTCGCGCGCGACGTGCACCGTCTCAAGATGATGAGTTCGCTGGCCACCTCCATTCCGCCGCAGCTCGCCATCGCCGACTACCTCCTGCAAGGCGGCTACGACCGCCACCTGCGGCGGCTGCGCGAGGCACTGGCCGAGGAGCAGTTGCGCGTGCGGCGGCTGATCGAGCGGCATTTCCCGGTCCGCACGCGTGTCACGCGGCCTGCGGGGGGATATTTCCTCTGGCTCGAACTGCCGCCGGACGCGGATGCGCTGGCCCTGCACCATCGCGCGATGGCGGCTGGCATCAGCACCGCGCCCGGCGTGCTGTTTTCGGCCGACCGGCGCTTCACCCACCACCTCCGCTTGAACGTCGGGCACCCGGGCGACGAGCGCATCGACGCCGCGATCCGCACGCTGGGCGAACTGGCCGGCGCGCGACGCTAGCCGCTGCTCGAGGCAGCCGCCCGCCGTCTGCGCCCGTCCCAGGCGATCAGCAGGCCGGCGGCAACAATGACTGTGCAGCCCAGGAGCATGGCCGAATCGACACGTTCGTCGAACAGGGCCACACCGAGCCCGACGCCGAAGAGCAGCCGCGTATAGCGAAACGGCGTGACGCTCGCGATGTCGCCGGTACGCATCGCCTTCATCAGCGAGGCATAGGCCAGAGTACCGACCAGCACCGCGCCGACCAAGGCCATCGACGCATTGACTCCCGGCCTCACGAAGGCACGCCCGTCCCAGAGCCCATACAGCACGCCGGCCAGCACCACGGTCAGAAAGCCGTAGAAGCCGAGGTGGCGCGTACCGAGAACGGAGGGTACCGCGCGGCTCGCCAGGTCGCGCCCGGCGAAGCCGACCATGCCGACCAGCGTCAGGACCGACAAAGCCGAGAAGTCCGAGGATGCGGGCTGCAGCACGATCAGCACGCCAGCCAATCCCACAACCACGGCACACCAGCGCCACCACCCGACGCGCTCGCCGAAGAGGACTTTACCTCCCAGGACGACGAGCACCGGGGTGGCCTGCAGGATCGCGGTGGCGGAAGACAGTGGCGTTAGCGCGATGGCCAAGACGTAGAACAGCCTTCCCGTGAGTTCGAACGTCGCGCGGACCACCATCGCCTGCGAGCGCACGTCCCGGTGGAACAGTGGCGCAGCATCTCCCGTGCGGCAAACAGCGAAGATCAATGCACCGCCCGCACCGAACAGCACCAGCACTTCTGCGACGGGCAGGGCCTGCGCCGCGCGCTTGACCAACGCATCCTCGACCGCGAAGGCCGCCATGGCCAGCACCATCCACGCGATGCCTCTGATATTCGCGGACGGACGACTGGTCGGAAAGACTAGCCGTGATCGCAGGGTGGCGAAACTTGACAGCATGAGCCATGGGATTCTGCAAGGCAACGTTGCCCGTGGAGGAGATCAGTTGCCGGGATTTCCAAGCGGATCAGGTCGATACCAGCTCCATCTGATACGGTTGAATTTCAACTTCGCTGAGTCTTTCATCTCAGACGACCTGGGACCAGCATCGCTTCAGCGTCGGGCGTCTTCGCTTCCCGGCGGGAAAGCGATTCCAGATGTCCCAGGTTCAACGCATCATCCCCATCGCACCAGCGATGGACTTCCCCGGCATCGCGCCGGCGGTCCGCATCCATGCTCGGTCGATCACCGGCGTGTTCACGCGCTGGCGCTGGTCCTTCGTGTTGCTTACGCAGTTGCTCTTCTACGGGCTGCCTTGGCTGAACTGGAACGGTCGTCAGGCAGTCTGGTTCGATCTGGACGGCCGGCGCTTCTACTTCTTCAACACGGTGCTCTTTCCGCAGGACCTGATCCTGCTGACCGGCGTGCTCGTCTTCAGCGCCCTGCTGCTTTTCGCCGCCACGGCACTCTTCGGCCGCGTTTGGTGCGGCTTCGCCTGTCCGCAGACGGTCTACACGGAGATGTTCACGTGGATCGAGCAGCGCTTCGAGGGTGATCGCCTGGCACGCTTGCGCCTGGACGACGCCCCCTGGCGCGCCCAGAAGCTGCTGCGGCGTGGCGGCAAGCACTTCGCATGGGGCGCGCTGGCTCTGCTGACGGGCTTCATGTTGGTGGGCTGGTTCACGCCGGTGCGCGCCCTGGCGCAGGCCTTGCCCACGCTGAACTTCGGTCCGTGGGAGAGTTTCTGGATCGTCTGCTACGGCGTGGCCACCTATGTGCACGCCGGTCTGCTGCGCGAGAAGGTGTGTCAGCATGCCTGCCCCTACGGGCGCTTTCAGGGCTCCATGCTGGATCCGGCCTCCCGCGTCATCGCCTATGACGAGGACCGCGGCGAACCGCGGGCGGCACGGGCCCGCGGGGTGGACCCGCGAGGACGCGGCCAGGGCGACTGCGTGGACTGCACGCTCTGTATCCAGGTCTGCCCCGTGGGCATTGACATCCGCCAGGGACTGCAGGCCGCCTGCATCAGCTGCGGCCTGTGCATCGACGCCTGCAACCAGGTGATGGACAAACTGGGAAGCCCGCGCGGCCTGATTCGCTTTCGGTCTACGGCGGGCGACAGCCACTCCACCTTCTGGAAGCGTCCGCGTGTGGCGTGGTACGGCCTCGGTCTGATGATCGTCGCCAGCGCCGTGGTGTGGGGCTGGGCGACCCGGCCTGAGCTGCGACTAAACGTGTTGCGCGATCGATCGGTGCTGGCCCGACTGTCTGAAGACGGTGGAGTCGAGAACGTCTATCGCTTGCAGCTGATGAATGCCTCGCTGCAACCTCGCCGCCTGAAGGTGTCGGCCTTCATCGATGGCGCTGCCGCCCTACCCATGGTGATCGACCGCGACCATGCAGTGGAAGTCGCGCCGGCGAGTACCGCGATGACCGTGCTCACGCTGCGCATGTCGCCCTGGTTGGCCGAGCACCAGGGACCGGCGCGCATGGTGCCGATCCGCGTGGAAGTTCGTGAAGAGGCCGGAGGGCGAACGCTGTTGGCCTCATCGCCATCGACCTTCGCGTTGCGTTGAGGGCAACCCGGCACCAACGTTTGGCCTGAGCATAAGGCCCGGATTGGCTGCAGCCAGTCCGCCGAAACGGCGCACGGCCGGATCGATGCGCCGATCGCCCGGATGCCCGACGTTCAGCTGCAGGCACGGTGCAGAATGACCGCCGGTCGGTACGATGATGGTGCGACGTGGTCGCCGATCGCGAGATCGGCAACGCCCTCGCCGAGTTGAACCACCTCGCCCGCCGCTTCGTGACCTACGGCCATGAGCATCGGGCGGGGTCGATCGCCGGCGATGTCCGAGTGGCAGAGCCCGTCGGCGCGGGTTCTCAATCGAGGCTCTCCTGGAGTCTCACAGCAGCGACCTCATCGCCTTGAGTCGATAGGTTGGCTTCCTGTCTTCGGAATAGTCGACCGGGCAGGCGATGACCACCATGGCGTCGTCGGCGAGAGTACGCTTCAGTATCGGCAGCAGATCGAACGTTCGCTCGGGCGGCAGCCCTTGGCGCCAACGCTCTCTGCGTACATTGCGAAGCCCGGGTTGTTGAACGCGATGTGGCGCGGCCGGCCGAAGTAGCGCACCTGGTGGTACCACGTGATAAGACCGTGTTCGGAGTCGTTCTGATCCGCACAACCAGCGGCGTCTTCGTCCGCAGCGCGGTCTCGATCTCCTACGGATTCATCGTGAAGCCCGTGTCGCCAGTCACCGCGTCCACCTTGCGGTCCTGGTGGGCGAGCTCGGCGGCGAGCGGGCCGGGCGGGCCGACGCCCATCGCGGCGGAACTCTTGGAGCGATCCAGGTGTTCGGGCGCTCGACCCAAGACATCCGGTTCATCCACATCTTGTGTGCGCCGACTTCGGAGATGACGATGTCCTCCGGGACAGCGCTTCGTGCAGATTCCGAACACTCTTCTACGGCTTGGTCGGGAAGGCGTCATCGCGCGAGAACTCAGCATGGCCCTCGACCCGCACCTTGCGAACCGCCTTGAACGGCGCAGCGGCTTGCGGCCTCGCCTCAAGCGCGATCGCTTTCGACGACGTTGCACTGTCGCCCAGTGGGTCGACCTCGGCGATGTGGCGCTCGTCACCTTGGGCCGGTATGCCGTCGATGTGGACGATGGTCTTGTCGCCGGTCGGGTTGCCCGACCTCGAGCGGTACTCGGCCATGTCGTATCCGACAGATATCACGGTGTTGACCTGCTCCAGCGCACAGCGAGGAGAGTTGAGGGTCTTCAGGCCGATGGCGCCGGGTGCCAGGCCGTGGCAGAAGGCCTTCACGCCCTTGGCCATGATGGTGTTGGCGCGGGATGCACAACACCTCGGCGACGGTCGGCGTCGAGCAGTCGTTCGTATCGGCGGCCGAGGATAGCCCGAGGGGCAGTCGTGGGAGCCGATGCGGACGTGGCCCCTCGGAAGGGCTGGAGACATCCGAGACTATCCGGACGGATCAACGATCGCCTACAGGATCTTCGCCCTACACAACGTTTCGCATCCGACATATCTTTCTCGTTTACGATACTATTCGTCCGATGCTCAATCATCACCACATCCAACCATCACGGCCGATCCCGCGGATCGGCCAATCACCACAGGAGCAACCGTGATCAAGATTGCAGTTGCTACCCCTGGAGGCTGTGGCTTGATGCGCGAGGGCCCGTACCGAACGCCAGTCGATCGGCACGAGGACTCAAACGCGATAGCGTGCTCGGCGTACTTGCTGCTCAGCCGTGGCGGGCGCACCGTGACAGATGCACCGCAGTTGCCCGCAAATGGGCAACGTAGGAGTTCAGCATGAAGGCGGCGCACGGGTTGTGTCCATGCTCTCCGGATGCAGCCGTGATGGGCTGCGCGCTAGGAACCAGGCGCAGTTCGCGGCGTCTCACGCCTCCGCAAGCAAGCTCCTGCCCCACAAAGCTTGCTGGAATATCACCAGTACCACCGCTCGCGCCGACCTCGACACCACCGCATTTGTCCTGCGAAACATGGACATCGTGTGCCCTCACGTTGTGGACGTGCAATTGCCTCACGTCGCGTGACACATCGACTCGAAAGCTGGAGCCCGCCGCGCACACCCGGACTGCGCTCTGGTCACGCACGCACCTTGCCCTCTGCGCGGAGAACTTATGGCGCTCATCACACTACGTCAAATGTTGGATCACGCGGCCGAACGCGGCTATGGCGTACCGGCGTTCAACGTCAACGGCCTGGAGCAGGTCCACGCCATCATGGACGCCGCCCAGGAGGTCGACGCACCGGTCATCCTGCAATCGTCTCCCGGTGCGATGAGACACGCCGGCGAGGCCTACCTGCGGCACCTGGTGCTGGCCGCTGTGGAGCGCCACCCCGAGCTTCCGGTCGTGCTGCACCAGCACCACGGAGCGTCGCCTGAGCAGTGCCTGCAGTCCATACGGTCAGGCTTCACCAGCGTGATGATGGATGGGTCGCTATGCGAGGACCGAAAGACGCCGGCCGCCTTCTGCAGCAACGTGGAGGTGACACGCCAAGTCTGTCGGATGGCGCATGCGTGCGGCGTGTCGGTAGAAGGTGAACTCGGCGGCGCGGCCGCCTCGGACCGGGGCGACTCGGATGACAAGGAGGCCGTAGGCACCGACGCCGCGACGGGACGCCCGCCTGTACTGACAAGCCCCGCGCAGGCGCGAGAGTTCGTCGCACAGACCGGTGTCGATGCGCTGGCCATTGCCGTCGGCACCCGCCATGGCGGCAAGCGATTCACGCGCAGGCCCCTTGGCGAGATGCTCGCCATTGAACGGATTGCACAAATCCGCGCCCACGTGCCCAACACGCCCCTGGTGATTCACAGCTGCTCGAGTCTGCCGACCGAATGGTTGACGATCATCCGCAAGTACGGCGGCGAGGTGGCGGACGTCTACGGCGTGCCCGTGGAGGAGATCCAGCGGGCGATCGCGAACGGTGTACGCAAGATCAATATCGACACCGACATCCAGTTGGCCATGACCGGTGCAATGCGAAGGTGCTTCGCGGAGCACCCGAGAGAATTCGATCCGAGACGGGTCATGGCCGAGGCCCGTGCCGCGGCCCGCGGCATCGCGAAATACCGATTCGAAGCGTTTGGCTGCGCCGGACAAGCGTCCGGCCTCAGGCCCGTCGCTCTGGAAGTCATGGCCGAGCGCTACGGGCGCTCGGGCAGCGATCGATCCCCACCAGGCGTCGGAGCCCCACAAGGTTCGAACCACTGATCCAGACGCCGGATCACCCAGGACACGGGCGTGAACCCGTGATCCGCAACAACGACAAGGAGCCGCACCAACGCGGCGCAACGGAGACCATGAGCAAGATCGAGAAAAGTACTGCCGTCCTGGTGGCCGGGACATGCATCAACCTAACCATCGGCGTTCTCTACGCGTGGAGCGTCGTCAAGAAGGCACTGGTGAGCGATTGGGGCTGGACCCACACGGATGCGTCCATGCCCTACAACGTGGCCATCGTGGTGTGGGCCGTCGCCCTGCTTGCGGCTGGCGCCATACAGGATCGCATCGGCCCCAGGAAGATCATCACATCGGGAGTCGGGCTGGTGGGTGTCGGCATGATTCTGTCCGGCTTGGTTCCAAGCAGCAACGTGCTCGCCCTCACCCTCGCCTTCGGTGGGATCGTGGGAACCGGCATCGGCTTTGCGTATGCCTGCGTGACGCCGGCCGCCATGAAGTGGTTCCATCCTGGCAAGAAGGGACTGGTCTCGGGCATCACGGTCGGGGGCTTCGGCCTCGCGGCCGTGTACTTGGCACCACTTTGCACCAAACTCATCGCCATGTTTGGGATCTCCCACACCTTCCTGATCCTGGGTTCCGCCGTGCTGCTGATTGGCTTGCCACTGACGCGCCTCATCAGCAATCCACCCGAAGGCTTCGTACCGACCGGGCCGGCGGTGCAGAACGGGCAGGCAAACGCCAGCGCATCGGCTCGCGAGTATCCGTGGCGCCAAATGCTGAAAACTCGCCAGTTCTACTTTCTTTGGGTGATGTTCTTGTTCTCGTCGTCAGCCGGCGTGATGATCATTGGCAATCTGGCCTCGATCGCGACGGCCCAGGCTGGAATCGCAAATCCCGCCTTGCTGGTTTCGCTCCTCGCCGTATGCAATGCGACCGGTCGAGTCGGCGGTGGAGTCCTCTCGGACAAGGTCGGACGGACCAACACGATGCTGCTGGCATTCGCGCTGCAGGCAGCCAACATGCTGCTCTTTGCATCCTATCGGGATGAAATGACACTGATCGGCGGCATCGTGACAGCCGGCATCGCCTACGGCGCCTTGATGTCCGTCTTCCCCTCAACCACGGCTGACTTCTACGGGCTGAAGAACTACGGCGCCAACTACGGGGTGCTCTACACCGCCTGGGGAGTCTCCGGCTTCGTCGGCCCCTTGCTCGCCGGCTGGGCGGTGGACTCCACAGGCAGCTTTGGGATGGCCTACAACGCCTCGGCTGGGCTGCTGGTCGTCGCAATCTTGCTAGGCTTGTTGACAAGGCCTCCGAGCTTGATCCGCGCTCGCGGCCATGGGCCTCATGGCCGTGCACACGCCTAGTCCGGCCCCCAAAACGGCCGCACGAACTCTCCGCCTTCGGCATTGAGCATCACCGGCCAGCGTGCCACAGCGCGCAGACATCCAGGAGATCGGAGAGTCGACCGACCAGTTGGCGACGACGTCGCATGTCGGCGTCGCGATTTGCACCACTCGTGCGCGCCGAAGGTGCGATCGGATTGTCTGCGCCGCTATCGAGCAACTGCCCGCCAGGACTTGTCGTACACTATAGTCAATTCCCTGTCCAGGGCCACCCAGGTGCTCGGAATGGGAGCAGCGGCCCAAATGATGCGGGCTGGCGTTTGCGGACCTTCGACGACAACGCGCCATGGGCACTGATCAGCGACGCACCGAAGCAGACTTCGTTCCGATCCAGCCCGTGATCCTGGCAGGCGGCGGTGGAGCACGCCTGTGGCCGCTGTCGCGCGCCGTGTATCCCAAGCAGTTCCTCGTGCTTGCCGACGGCAGGTTGAGTCTCTTTCAAGAAGCAGTGCAGCGCATGGCAGCGCTGGCCGTACCACCTTCCACCGTTCGCGCGCCGTTGATCGTGAGCAACGAGGAACACCGCTTCTTGGCAGCAGACCAGCTGCGCGAGATCGGTTGCAGCCCGAGTGCCGTCCTGCTCGAGCCAATAGGCCGCAACACTGCGGCAGCACTGACCCTCGCGGCACTTCATTCGCTGAACGACGGCAGCGACCCGGTTCTGGTGGTGTCCCCAGCCGACCATGTGATTGGCCAGCCGATGGCGTGCATTGCGGCGCTGCGCGAGGCGACTCGGTTGGCGATCGCCGGCACCATCGTCATCTTTGGCGTACCCCCAGATCGGCCAGAGACCGGCTACGGTTATTTCCGTTCAGAAACGACCGCCGGCGTCTCCCGTGTTGTTGAATTCACCGAGAAGCCGGATCTGGCGACGGCTGAGCGCTACCTTGAAATGGGTGACTACCGCTGGAACAGCGGAATCTATGTACTGCGTGCATCCGTATGGCTGAAGGCACTGGAGCGCTTCCGGCCGGACATTCTCGCGGCAACGCGTACGGCCTGGGAGGTCCGCAGCGCTGACGCCCTCTTCGTTCGGCCTGGCCGGGCGGAGTTCGGAGCGATCCCTTCCGAATCGGTCGACTACGCCGTGATGGAACCGGCCGCCGCGACGCCAGACGGGTTCGCGCTGCGCACGGTGCCCTTGGATGCGAGCTGGAGCGACTTGGGTGCCTGGGAGGCCGTCTGGAACGTCAGCGCCAAGGATGCGGCTGGCAATGCCGCTTATGGGGACGCACTGCTGTGCGACAGCCGCAACACGCTGGTGCATGCAACGAGCCGGCTCGTCGGCGTTGTCGGTATGGACAACGTCGTCATCGTGGAGACACCCGATGCGGTACTCGTGACCGACCGGTCGCGAAGCCAGCAGGTCAGGCAGGTCGTCGACGAACTCGACCGTACCGGCCGCAGCGAGCAGATCCTGCATCGCAAGGTGCACCGTCCGTGGGGTTGGTTTGACAGCATCGACGCCGGGCCGCGTTTCCAGGTCAAGCGCCTCATGGTCAAACCGGGTGCGAGCCTGAGCCTGCAAATGCACCACCACCGGGCCGAGCATTGGATCGTCGTCAGCGGCACCGCCGAGGTGACCTGCGGCGACAGGCAGATCCTGCTGACGGAGAGCCAAAGCACCTGCATTCCGCTCGGCGAGAAACACCGCCTCGCGAACCCAGGCAAGGTGCCGCTTGAGATTATCGAGGTGCAGTCCGGTAGCTACCTCGGCGAGGACGACATCGTGCGCTTTGAAGACGCATACGGCCGAGGCTAGATCGGAGCGTCTCTTGCCTCAGGAGAGCAAGCTTTGGTCAGCGTGGCTCGATCATGGTGCCGAGCAAAGCGCCCGCCTCTAGGAGGATCGGTCTCTCGCCCAGAACCGGGCGAAACTGCCGGCGACGCTCCGCCCGTCAGGTTCCGTTGCGCAGCACGATCCAGATTAGTTCGGTAACCTTTTTGGTCGGGTTCTCCCAGGTGTGCGGCATCGCACCACTGAAATGCAGCGAGTCGCCTGTCTTGAGGCGGTACGCTTGCTTGCCGATGTGAAACAACATCTCGCCCGACACCACGTGTACCAACTCCTCGCCGGGATGTCGAAGCTGCTTGCGACCGCTGTTGGCACCCGGCACCACGTGCGCGACCGCGGCGGCTGTCTTGAACTGCCCGTACGAACCGGTGATGCCGTCCAGGCTGAGCCCCTTGTGCGAGGTGTAGACAGGAGGACGGGAGTCACCCTGTGTGAAGTGGACAGGGTCGGGGTCGGGTTTGTCGTCCTCGACGAAATGGCCCACGGGAACGCCGAGCGCGGCACTCAGCTTGAGCAGAGTGGTGATCGTAGGCACCATGCTGCTGCGTTCGATCTTGTGGATGGCAGCAGGTGACACGTCGCTCTTGACAGACAGCTGCTGCAACGACAGCCCTTCGGCGAGGCGAAGCTTGTTGACCTTCTCACCGACCTTGCTGACGATGTCCTCGACCGGAACGCGCTGCTCGTCCCCACCCGGTGCCTTGACTTTGGCGCGCCGGCCTTGAGTTGTTGCCAATTGACCTCCCAGTCAGACCTGAAGTACCGGGCGTCACCTGCGCCACGCCAGTGGGTACGTCCCCCGGCAGGCAGCACCGCGCACCCAACTTCAGTTTACTTGAGGTCGGCCCGTCAGCCTCAGGCAAGCATTCGCACCACGCTCGCGAAGCAGCAAGCCACGTCGATGACATCGATTGACTCGCCCAGTTGGCGTTCGACCTGCGAGCGCGAAACAACGCCCCTCACGCGGTTTGCCACACCGGGAACGCTCTCGACAACCAGCAGGTGATTCCGCCCGCGCTCCTTGAGCGTGGCAACGACGTTGGTCACTCGCGCACTCTGCAGTTCGAGAAGATCGATGGCATCAATCTCGTCTCGTGGAGTCATCACATCGCGCACCAAAAGATCGTCGTATCGGCTGCCGATGCGACTCAGCGCCTGCTGCGGCCGCCCACCGTGCAGGTCGGTACTGGTGATCAGCCCGGCAATGTAGGGCGCCTCGTCGACAACAAAGAGCATGTGCACACCCAGGAGCGTCATGTGAGCCTCAACCTGTCGCAACGCGACCTCTGGCGCTATGGTCGCCGCCTTGATTCGAGTGAGGTCTGTCATGACTGAAATGGCCGGCGTTGCCAGATCAACATGTGCGCTTGCCCATGGCGCCGTCTGTGCGATTGACGTGCACTTCGGCAGCGGGCGTGAAGGCAGAGGACGCGTGCGATTCATTGGCTGCTCCGGTTGGCTGCGCCATCTGGCGCCAGTCAGACTCCGAACCACGTGGCATCGACACGGCCACGTCGTCGTTGCGGTCGCACGGCTTGAGATCAATCGGTGAGCCGGCGCGAAGAAATTTCCTATAGTGTATGGCAATGTCGCACAAGAATCGACCACCTGCGCATCAGGGGATACACCCAGTCCGCCCCAGGACGCTGCGGAGATCCGCGCCACAAGGGGGCGTGCCCGCCGACTACAAGCGCCCACTCAGCCGGGGTGTCGCGTCAGCTGTGCGGCCGCGGGTCGGCCAAAACCTCTACGCGATTGCGCGTCAATGCACGCAACGCCTCAAGTCCACCGGACGACAGCGGGACGACCTGCACGTCCAGCTCCGGGAAGTCTGCCGGCACCGCGCCACTGGCGGGGTCGAGCCTAACGACCGTGACGCGCAAACTCACCGGGTTTGCCGTTTGTACATCGGCCTCAGTCGCTGCTGCGAGACCGGTGGCCAAATGCATCTCGAGACACCGATAGGGATTCAGCCAACCGGCGGCCAGTTCGCCGACCTCCTCTAGCACAACCCATGCTGCGCCCGATGCGTGCGCTGCAGCGATCTGCCGCACGCGCTCTTCCTGAATCTCACGCGAGTGCAACTCGCGATCACGCAGCCTGAATGCCGCACCCGCCACCTGCAGTTTCGAAAGTCCTGCGAGAGACATACCGTGCGCCGACGCACAGTCCACCAGCAGCTCCACTGCCTGGTCCCAAAGCTCTGCCAGCTGGTCTGTCGATCGCGCTATCGCGAGCGCGTCCATCAGCAGGCGCACAGCACAGGTCGCGCGCTGGTAGCCAGCCGGATCGGACATGGCCGAACCAAACAACTGGCGCTCCAGTTCCACCCACGTAGCGCGAAGTGAACCTGTTCCAAAGGCATTCCGGGCCGCGCTCATTCGAACACCTCCACCTATGACCAAAGTGCAACTTGTGTCTCATCCGACATGTCGTTTACTATACTGCACTACGACCTGCGTTAGCCATCCGGGCCGACCGCGAGGTCTGCGGCGCTGAGGAGACGGCGAGAATGATCGAGAGTGCTGTACCAGCGGTGCGCGGTGTCCTGGCCATCGTGCGAGCGCCGATCCGGTTTCTAAGCACGAAGCACGCCAATGCGCTCGCCGTGCGCGCGAATTCGCGCAAGGTTGAAAGGTCCGCGGGAAATGGCCCAAACCAACATGAGCTGGACGGCCACGGCCCCCAACACGAGAGGGTCGCGGTAGGTGCCTGCGCAGCTACTGAAGGAACTCGCGCGGTCGCTGGCCCTATCGGCGGTCGGGTAGGATCAATATTGGACCTCGACCGTGCGCCGGAGGTCACGCCACCAACGCGGGCAGCCCTGCGAATGCGGAAACGCCGAGGTATCGAAGACCCATCTGCGACAGTCAGTTGCGTGGCGCCCACGGGTGGGTCAGGCCGGTGCGTTGCTGATTTGACCTTTGCGACGAGCGCACTCACTGCGTTGTGGCGCCGCCCAAACCGTTCAGTCTTTCGCCGCCACCAATCCGCCTGGCGTTGATCCCTCTACATCCAGTTCAAGTCCGTCGCTGACCAAGCCACACGCACGCCCGTCCTATGTCGACCCCGTCTCTTCGCGACTTGCAGCGGCAAGTCGATTGACAACCGTCCGAGGCTCCTCATGAATCAACCACCAAACTTCAGTCGCCGCCCGCGCATCGCGTTGACCACCTACTCTGTCAAGCCACGCGGCGGCGTGGTGCACACGCTCGAACTGGCCGAGGCGCTTCGGCTGCAAGGTGTCGACGTCACCGTTGTCGCGATGGGTGACCCCGGAACCCACTTCTTCCGCGAAGTCGATGCTCCAGTGCGCATCATCGAAGCTCCAGCTTGGGGCAACACCCTTGAAGAGCGTGTGTTCAGTTGGATCGATGCGATGACATCGGGCTTGAACGCGATGCGCAATGATTTCGACATCGTGCACAGCCAGGACTGCATCTCCGCTCGTGCCGCGGCCCGTGTCCGTGACGCCGGTGCGCCGTTCCACCTCGTGCGCACCGTGCACCATGTAGACGACTTCACCACTCAGGCGCTCATCGACTGCCAGCGCAACGCCATCCTCGAGCCGGACCGGGTACTCGTGGTCAGTCGGCTCTGGCAGGAGCGACTCCGCCTCGAGTATGGCGTGGAAGCCGGAGTCGTGACCAACGGCGTGCGAGCCGAACGCTTCTCTCGGCCCGTGCCACGCTGGCGGCGGGACGAGATACGTCGCCGCCTGGGGGTCGGCAACCGCTTTCTCTTCCTCACCGTGGGCGGCATCGAGCCTCGCAAGGGCAGCAAGCATCTGATCGACGCGCTGGCGCGGCTGAAAGCCACGCGGACCAATGCACCCGCGCTGGCGGTGATCGGCGGGCATTCCTTCCAGGACTATCGTGAGTACCGCGAGCAGGCTCTCGGCTCGCTCCCTGGCCTTGGGCTGGAAATGGGCAACGACTTGCTGCTTCTGGGCACCGTACCGGAAGGCGAGATGAGCGACTGGTTCGGAACTGCCGATGCATTCGTGTTTCCTTCAGTGAACGAGGGTTGGGGGCTGGTTATCCTGGAGGCAGCCAGTGCACGGCTCCCGGTGGTGGCATCGGACATACCGGTCTTCCACGAGTTCCTCACACACGACGTCGACGCCCTGCTCACCGAGGTGGGCAATCCCGACTCCCTGGCGGCCGGCATGGCACGCCTGCTCGACGAACCGAACACCGCACACCGCCTTGCCAATCACGGCCCGGCCTTGGCGGCAAGGTACCCGTGGAGCGCCACCGCCGAGCAGCACCTCGCCGTCTACCGGAACATCCTTGGCGGTGGAGACGCCCGCTAGCTGTGCGCCAGTGTCTGCGCAGCCTCTTTCGGACATACGTATTTCCGATAGTTTGCACTGCTTAACCTCCTTCCCTAGACTGGTCACGTCAGTTCGAGCGGAAGCGGGTGGTACGCCTACATTCGACGGGGCACCTCGCTGACGGCTGCTACCACCGATGGCGGCGCGGTAGCCGGTAGTTCGCCGGTTGAACGTCGGCACACCGGTGACCGGTAGCCTCGGCCATCTAACAGGTCGACGACCGCCATCGCCACCCCCACGAATGAGACGATACCGCCGCGCATATGAGCACAGTCACTGAATCTGCATCGCCCTTGTGCCGCACGGTTCAAGGCCAATGGCGCGGCGGTTGGCGCTGTGACGTCACTGCCGGCGACTTCGCCATCACGGTGGATGAGCCCACCTCGTTGGGTGGAACCAATCAAGGCCCACAGCCGACCGATCTGTTGCTCGCGGCAGTTGCTTCCTGCTTCACCCTGTCGATCGCCTACGTGGCACGCAGGCGCTCGATCCCTCTTCACAGTGTCTTCGTCGAGGTAACCGGCGTGTATGACGGCCCGCGCTTCCGAGCGATCGCAGTCAAAGGCCTCCTCGGCTGCGACGAGGCACATGTGGATGCGCTGCTGCGCGGCGCCGAGCGCGTCTGCTATGTGACGAACACGCTGTGCTCGGACGTCGCCGTTGCCCTCAGCGCCAAGGCGGCACCGCAGCCCTGACCTTTCCCGGCGTGGCGAGTCATGCCTCCGCGCGCCATTGCGTCAGTCTTCGTCCCCTACCCCGCCGCGACAGCGCCCCACGCGAGCGCGGGTCCACTGACCGACCTGCGTCTGGCGGTCAAGGATGTCTTCGACGTCGCAGGCTACCCCACAGGAGCCGGTACCCGCGCGCTCACCGCCACCGCTCCGCCCCGCACGCGCAACGCAAGTGCCGTGTCGCAGCTGCTGCAGGCCGGCGCCCGCTTTGTCGGCAAGACACACACCGACGAGTTGGCATTCTCACTGGACGGCTGCCACGCGCACTTCGGCGCTCCCCTGAACCCGGCGGCCCCTGATCGGCTGACCGGCGGCTCATCATCTGGATCGGCGGCGGCCGTTGCAGCGGGCCTCGCCGACGTGGCGCTGGGCAGCGACACCGCCGGATCGGTACGCCTGCCTGCCAGCCACTGCGGCCTGTACGGATTCCGCCCGAGTCACGACCTTGTGGCGCTCGATGGAATGCTCCCGCTCGCCCCCAGTTTCGACACCTGCGGCTGGTTCACGCGCGACGCCGTCACGCTGGCGCGCGTGGCGACGGTGCTGCTCCTTCCTCCTAGGTGCCGACCACGGCCACGCCTTCTGTGGCCTGTCGACCTCTGGCGAGAACTTTCCCCCGACACACGATCCCTGCGCGCTGCAGCTCGTGCCGTCGTTTCGCTGCTGGGCAACCCGCTGGAAGTGAAGGTCTGCCCCGACACCCCGGAGGAGATGGCAAGGCACTTCCTTGCCCTTGTCGGCCACGAGGCATGGCAGCTGCACGGCGCATTCGTCGCGCGCCACGGCGACGAGATCGACCCGGAAGTGATGCGCAGCCTGCAGTGGGCACGGCAGATCGACGAACAGCAGGTGCTGGCGGCACTGGCTCACCGAAGGCACTGCCAGGCCAGATGGTCGGACCTCCTCGCCGACGACCGAATCCTCATCGCACCAACCTTGCCCGAGCCTGCACCGCGTCGCGATGCCGAGGTCGCGACGCTGCGCAACCATCGTGGGCGTGCGGTACGCCTCCTCTGCGTAGCGCCGATGGTGCGGGCACCGCAGCTCACGTTGCCACTCGCGACGGCTTCAGGCGCGCCGATCGGACTGTCGCTCATCGGTGCGCCGGGCAGCGATCACCTGCTGCTGCAGACCGCATTGATCCTGGCCGAAGCCCTCGACGCCGAGGGCAAACCATGAGCACCTGCTGGTTGACACGACGTTGACCAGGAATCTACTATCGGACACATGAATCTTCGATAGCAGATTTCCCATCAGACATGTCGACCGAAGGAGAACGAACGTGAACATCGTGGTCATTGGCGGCGGCCCCGCCGGCATCGGAGCAGCAGGGGCAGCACTCGGAACCGATCCGTCGGCGACGATGAACGTCTTCACCGAGTTCGAGGACGCTGCCTACAGCCCCTGCGGCATCCCGTTCGTGCACGGCAAGGAGATCGACTCCTTCCAGCGGCTGTTCCTCGCCACCAAGGAACAGTACGACGCGCAGGGCATCAAGATCCACTACGAGACCACGGTGGAATCGATAGACACGCGCGGCCATGCCATCCATGTGCGCGGTCGCGGCAAGGTGCCCTACGACCGCCTCGTCATCGGCACTGGCTGGAACTACTCGGATCCGGGGCCCGACCGCCGTGGCCTCCAGGGCATCTACGAGGTCAAGAACATCCGCCGGGCGATGGAGTGGGACAAGTACCTCGACAAGGTCAAGGAGGCGGTGGTCGTCGAGTGCGGGCCCATCGCTCTGGAGATGGTTTCCGCGCTGGTCCACCGCGGCATCAAGGCGACGGTGGTCGACCCCGGGCCCTGGCCGATGTCCAACGTGGTGGACCCCGACATCATCGAACCGATCACCAAGGACTGGGCCACCGCCGGCGTCACGACGATGTGGGGCGAGCGAGTCACCGCCTTCGGTGGCGAGGGCACGCTGGCCTACGTCGAGACCACCGCCGGGCGCGTTCCAGCGCAGCTGGCGATCATCGGCACCCGCAAGACCCCCAACAACGCGCTTGCAAATGCAGCGGGGGTTCAACTCGGCAGCACCGGCGGCATCGCAGTCGATGCGCACATGCAGACGTCGGTGCGCGACGTGTTCGCGGGCGGCGACTGTATCGAGATCCCGCATGGCGTGACCGACATCCCGCTGCAGGGCCTGTCCGGCAGTCATGCCTATGCCCAGGGCAAGGTCGCGGGCATCAACGCCGCCGGTGGCGATCGAACCTACCAGCCGGTGTACGTGCCGTGGGGAATGCTGGCTGGCGAGTGGATGATCGGCGGCGTCTCGTTCGGCGAAACCATCGCCAACGCGGTCGGGACGTCCTACGTCTGCGGCGTGGCGAAGGGCATCACGCGCGCCCGCTACTACCCCGGTGTGCGGCCGATCACCGTCAAGCTGCTGGCCGACCCCAAGACGCGTCTGCTGGTCGGCGCGCAGATGGTCGGCGGAGAAGGCGTCAAGGAGCGTGCCGACTTCCTGGGCGTGGCCATGCGCACCGGCATCACGATCGATGCGCTGGCGACGATGGAGAACGTGTACTCGCCCGCCATCGGCGCGCTCAACGAGCCGATCCAGATGGCCGCCTTCGAAACCGTCAAGAAGATGCCGAGGTAGCGCCATGTCGTTTGCGAAATGGCTCCGCTCGAACTCCGAGCACTACCTGCTGCGCGACGCGCAGCTGCGAACCGCGCGCGACCTCGGCATCGACACCTCGGTCCGCATCCGCGGCCCGAAGGACATGTTCTGGATGTGGTTCTTCGTGCCCGTGTACCGCTGCCTGCCGTGGGGTCTGCGACGCGGCGTGATGCAGCTGCTGCCCGGGAGCCACCGCCGCGCCTGGCCCAGGAAGAACTGGCGCGGCCCTGTCTGATAGCCCGAGTGTTCGTGCTGAGTGAAGCAAGTCCACTGAACGGATCCCCCCCCACCCACCAAGGAGCCAATGTGCCCAAGACCGTCAACATTCCCGCAGCCAAGGCCGGCGACTTCCTCTTCAACGTCGAGGAGAAGGTCTTCCCCGATCACAAGGCCAAGCCCGGCGACAAGGCGTACATCTTCATGCACACCGTGCCGTTCGAAGGATCCGTCGGCCTGGTGAACATGCTCACCGCGACCCGGCTGGTGCGCAAGGGCTTCGATCTGTCGTTCGTGCTCTTCGGGCCTGGCGTGCTGATGGCCTCCGCCACCCGCGGCTATCCGTCGGTGGGCGCCGAGGGCTTTCCCGGCAACATGGGCTACAACAAACAGCTCAAGACCCTGATGGACGAGGGCGCCAAGATCTACGCCTGCCGCTTTGCGATGGGTGCGCTGTACGGCATGCGCGAGGACGATCTGATCGAGGGCGTCAAGGCCATCAACCCGCTGGATGTGCTGGACATCAATATCCAGGCTTGGCAGGAGCGGGCCATCGTCATGACGACCTGGACGATCTGAGGCGAACGCAGCCGCCGCGCGTCGATGCGGCTGCTACCCCGACGACTTGAGGAGAAGACAGCAATGGCAAAGAAGGTACGAGTGGCCGCGGTCCAGCTGAATCCGGACCTCGACACCCCGAACGGAACGGTGGACCGCGTCATCACGGCGATCGGCAACGCAGCGGCGCAGGGCGCCGAACTGGTCGTGTTCCCCGAGACGGTCGTCCCCTACTACCCCTACTTCTCGTTCATCCAACCGCCCATGATGAGCGGCGCCGAGCACATGCGGCTCTACGAGAACGCAGTGGTCGTACCCGGCCCGGTGACCGACGCCGTGTCGGCCGCCGCTCGGCAGCACAACATCGTCGTGATGCTCGGCGTCAACGAGCGCGACCACGGCTCGCTGTACTGCACCCAGCTGCTCTGGGATGCCGACGGCACACTGGTGCTCAAGCGGCGCAAGACCGTTCCGACCTTCCACGAGCGCATGATCTGGGGTCGAGGCGACGGCTCGGGCTTCAAGGTCGTCGACACCGCGGTGGGCCGCATCGGCGCGCTGGCGTGCTGGGAGAACTTCAACCCGCTCAACCGCTATGCGCTGCAGGCGCAGCACGAGGACATCCACCTCGCGCACTTCCCCGGCTCGCTGGTCGGCAAGCTCTTCGCCGACCAGGTCGAGACCCTCATCCGCCACCAGGCGGCGGAGGGTGCATCCTTCGTCGTCTGCGCCACGGCGTGGCTCACGGAAGAGCAGATCGCGAAGATCTCGCCCGACGAGGGCTTGCGCCGCGGCCTGCGCGGCGGCTGCATGACGGCGATCATCTCGCCGGAAGGGCAGCACATCGTTCCGCCGATCACCGAGGGCGAAGGCATGCTGCTCGCCGACCTCGACATGAACCTCATCACCAAGCGCAAGCGGATGTTCGATTCGGTCGGCCACTACTCGCGTCCGGAGCTGGTCTCCGTGCTCCTGAACGACACCCCGACCGCGCCGGTTCACCGCGCATTCCCGACGCCGACGATGCCGGCGATCGAGGTGGCCGCCGATACCCCCGAGCCGGAGGAGCTCCAGCCCACCGCACCCAAGCGCAAGACCAACCGGCAGGGCGCGACGGTCTAGGCCGCTGGACGGCGTCGCTGACTCCTTCTCGCCTCGAGCGCGCGGGAGATTCTCCCGCCGGACACGGATCCGGGGCGCGGCGGCGCGACATCGCACGGTCGCGCCGCGCGGCTGCATCCCGTACTCAGACAACATGACAAAGACGGAGACAATGCAATGAAGCAACTGACTGCGCTCGCCATCAGCATCCCCGTGCTGGGTGTTGCAGCGACCTACCTCGCTCTCGGCCCGCTCAACGGGGTCTATCTCGTGTGGGCCGCGTTCATCTTCTGGGGCGCCTACTTCGCTCTCGGCGCGGACCTGGATGCCCTGTGGAAGCTGACCATCTGCGGAATCTTCGGAGCCTTCCTTGCCTGGGTCGTCGCGTTGGCCGTGCTGACCATTCCGCTGGCCGGATCTCTGGGACTGCCGCTGTGGGCGGGCCTGGCGGTGGGGGCCGGTGTGGCGGTCGCGGTGTTCGCCGCCAACATCCCTTTGTTCGCCACCATCCCTGGCACGGTACTCGGCTTCGCCTCTTCGTTTGCCTATCTGCTGCAGACACCCGAGGTGCTGAAGCCCGAGGTATTGATGTCTCTGACCCTCAAGAACTCCGTCATCGTGGTGTCGGTGTCGGTCATGGTGGGAACGGCATTCGGTCTGCTGTCAGCCAAGTGGGGCGCAGCCATGAGCGAGCAATGAGCCCGGATTCGCACACCTGAAACGCTGCGCTCGACAACGCGCGTCAGCCGTCCGTCTCGTCCATCGAGACGGACCGGCTGGCACCTGCCCGCCGGCGTCGGCGTCGGCGCCTCATGCGGGGCGCCGCTGCAGTTCCTCCGCCTTGCGGACCAGTTCCAGTTCGGCCTTCAGGTAGGCGTCCAGGCCGGCTTGCGCCTCGCTCGCCAGCGCCTGCGCCGCAGATCCATAGCGCTCGGCCATGGCGGCAACGGCCGCCGGCGCCGCCCCGCCCTGGGCGATCCGCGTGGCCACGATGGCTCGCGGATCGAGGGCCTGCGCCAGCGCTGCGGCATCCAACGACAGCCGGCCGATGCCCAGCTTGGCAGCCGCCGCGTCGATCGCCGCGACACCGATGTCCACCCCACGCAGCCCCTGGCGACTGGCCGTCTTGACCGCCTCGCCCGACACGCGGTACGCGCTGCGATAGTCGATGCCTGCCTCGAGCATGATGTGCTCGGCCAGGTCGGTGGCCTGGCAGAAGCCGTCCTCCAGCACCCGCCACATGCGCGCCTGGTTGACCGTCATCGTGTCGATGACCCCGCGCATCAGGTGGCAGATCTTGGTGGCGAACTCGAGCGCGCGAGGGATCTCGCCATAGGCAAAGATGAGGTTGTCGCTGCGCGCCGACGGGCTCTTCACCACTGCCAGAAAGCCGGTCAGGCGGCCGATCAGGACGCCGGAACTCCCGCGCACGATGGACAGCGAGTACGGATTGCGCTTCTGCGGCATCAGGACCGAGGCGCGTGTGTATGGCCCCGCCAGATCGACGTAGTCGAACTCTTGACTGGACCAGATCTCCAGGTCTTCGGCCAGCTTCGACTGGTTGGACAGCACGCTGGTGCCAGCTGCGAGCACATCGACGAAGGTATCGGTCTGCCACATCGCATCGCGCGTGTGCTCGATGACGTCATCGAAGCCGAGCAGCTGTGCGATGACGCTGCGATCGCCGAGCAGCCGGCTGCCGTTGACACATCCAGCGCCGCCAGGGCTGCGGTTGATCTGGTGCAGGGCAGCAAGCAGACGGTCCGCGTCGCGCAGAGCGGGTGGCACGAACGCCAGGAGATAGTGACCGAAGGTGGATGGCTGCGCCTGTTGCAGATAGGTCTGGTCGGCCATCAGAACATCTCTGTGACGCGCCGCTACCTTGGCAGTGGTCTCGGCAAGCGAGGCCGTCGCGTGCAACAGCTCGGCAGTCAGGCGGCGCAATCCGATCCGAAGCGCCACGCGCGCTGCCTCGCGTCGTGGGCGCCCCGCATGCAGCCAGCCGGCGGCATCGCCGATCTGGGCCACGAAGTGGCGCTCGCGCGAGTTGTAGGGTTCGCCGTACTGGGCGTCGTAGGGAAACTCGGACGCCTCCGTTCGGTAGGCGACCAGCAAGGTGCGGATCAGCGCCTGGGCGGCCGCGGTCGGCACGATCCCGCGCTGATGAAGGTCCAGCACGTGGCCCAGGTCTGCCACGTTCAGGCCGTGATGCAGGCATGGCGCATCGGCGATCTCCCAGGCAAAGGCGGCGTCGATCAGCTCCTTGGCAGGCAGATCGGACGACGGGCCTTCGACGCGGCGGGCCGGTTCCGGAGTAGGTGCATTCATTGCATTTGGGTGAAATGGCGCGATGCCGGCATGGCGGCGTCGCTGGTGAAGAGACGATCGATCACCCCGAAGATTCCTCCGGTGTGCCAGTACACGATCGGCTGAGCGAGTTCGGCAGCATGGTCGCGCAACCAACGGAGCGCCTTGCCGTTGTAGGTGGTGTCCACCAGGAAGCGGGTGTCCCGCTCGATGCGTTCGACGAGCGCCAGATCTTCGGTGTCGGTGGCACCGAAGCCACTGCCGCGCCCATCCAGCAGTTCCCAACCCAACCGCGATGCCGGCACTCGACCAACCAAGCGTGCCCAGTCGGCCACGGTGCGTTCGACATCGGGCTGCAACTCATCGGCCGGGCGCGACACGCTGACGCCGATGAGGTCGATGCGCACACTTGGGCCCGCCAGCCCCTGCGCCTGCGACCACCCGGCCACCAGGCCGGCGACGGTCCCCCCCGATCCCACCGGCACGACGACGGTGGCCGCATCGATGCCCGCCTGGGCGAGTTGCTGCGACAGCTCACCCGCCGCCATGGCGTAGCCACAGGCTCCCACCGGCGTGGCTCCGCCGCGCGGCAGTACGTAGGGCTTGCGTCCGGCACCACGCAGCCGTTGCGCGACGACCTGGGCGGCTGGCTCCATCGCCGCGCGGTCGAGCGAGCCGGTGAAGTGGTAGGTGGTGCCGCACCGCTGGCCGACGGCCATCGCCGTGGGCACGACGACCGGCGGGTGCCCATAGCTGACTTGATGCACCGACACGCCATGCTGCGCACAGGCGACTGCCATCAGCGCCGCGAAGTTCGAACTCGTCCCACCGCTCAACACCACGGTGTCAGCGCGCTGCTGCAGTGCATCGCCAAGAAGGAACTCGATCGTGCGGACCTTGTTGCCGCCCCACGAATGGCCGATGAGGTCGTCACGCTTGACCCACAGGCCGTCGACACCCAGCACGCGCCCGAGGTCGTGCGCCGGTTCGCAGGGCGTCGGAAAGCTGCCCAGAGCAACCCGTGGCGGCAGCATCAGGCCCACTCCGCCGGCTCCGCATCGCGCCGGCACTGCGCCGCTCCCACCACGGCATCCACCATCGCTGCACTGGCACCCAGATCGATGACGGGCAGCTCGGCGAGCTCTTGTGCCGACGCCACGCCCTGTAGCACCTGTTCGAGCGGCAGTTGCTCGTCGCGCGCGCGGCGATAGGCGTCATTCAGCACCGCTTGCGCACGGTGCTTGCCCAGGCGCTGCGCCATCAGGCTCAGCAGGTGCTCGGAAGACGCGTTGTCGTCGAGGTTGCGCCGCATGGTGTCGGTGCGCACCTCCAGGCCGGCCATCAGTTCGCGCGCCATCGCCGTGGCGGCCAGCGCCATGTGGCACAGCTCCGGCAGCACCACCCACTCGGCCTTCCAGCCACGGGCGTCGCGCTCATGCTCCTGCACCATGGTGTCGGTCAACACCGCAGCATGCGACCGCACGAGGCGCGCCAGCACCACGATCTGCTCGCTCACCTCCGGGTTGCGCTTGTGCGGCATCGTGATGCTGCCCACGGTACTGGCGCGAGTCTTCTCGGCCAGCTCGCCGATCTCGCGCCTCTGCAGCGCATACACCTCGTTGGCCAGGCGTGCGAGGCTGCTGACGGCCATCGCCACCACGTGCGCGAACTCGGCCAGGCAGTCGCGCGAGCTCAGCCACGAAACCGCCGGCGCCCGCAAGCCCAATCGGCGGCAGAAGGCGGCGCGCAGCGGCAATGCACGTTCGCCGAAGAAGGCGAGCGTGCCCACCGCACCGCCGAGCTGCCCGACCATCCAACGCTCCCCACCTTGGCGCAGACGCTGCAGATGCCGGCCCAATTCGTCGGCCCAAGTGGCCACCTTGAATCCGAACGCAATCGGCGCCCCGGGCTGTCCGTGCGTGCGGCCGGGCATCGGCGTGGCACGGTGCTGCAGCGCCAACGCCAGCATGTCGGACTCGATCTGCCGCCAGTCACGCCACAGCAACGAGCACGTCGCGCGGATCTCGAGCACCTGCGCCGTGTCGGTGACATCCTGCACCGTCGTACCGTAGTACACATGCTCCGCAGCAGCACCGGCAAGCCTTTCGCGCAGCACCTGGATCATGCCCAGCGTGGAGTGCGAGGTCTCGCGTGTGCGACGCGCAATCTCCTCGATGGGCAGCACCGCGCCGCGCAGTTGACCGATCGCTAGGGCCGATTCCGCCGGAATCACGCCGCAATCCGCTTGCGCTTCCGCCAGCGTGATCACGATCTCCAGCCAGCGCGCCACGCGCGCAGGCTCGTCGAACAGTGCCCGACTCTCGTCGGTGGTCCACTGGTGACCGAATATGCGGGAGTCGATCAGATGGGCGCCCATGAGACGTCGGCTTCCCTGACGATGTCGTGGATGGCCTTGCTCACCTCTGCCAGCGAGGCCCCCCAAGGCACGAACGTGCCGTGCTTGCGTGGCTCCACGCCCTCCTGGATGAGGCAGCAGCGGGTCAGCACAGGGCCTTTGCCGGCCGGCAGTTGCGACGCGAAGCGCACCGGGCAGACGTCCACCGATCGTGGTTGCGAGGCGTAGAACCAGCGGTGAATCTGGTGCGACCGTTCGCAGCCGAGCAGGGTCCAGTCGGCCATCGGCGGACGCTCGTCCAAGTACGACACCGTGCTGCCGGGCAGTTCGATGCCCGAGCCGCGGCATGGCACCAACACCTGCGCCGGCGCCTGCGGGCAGGCCGCGGCCAGCTCCTCTCGGCTGTCGACAAGTACCGGCTCGATCACCACCGGTGGCAGGTCTTCGGCATCGGCCAAGACGCGCTGCACCTGGTCTAGCAGCTTGGAGGGGAACGGCGGCACGATGTCCAGCACCCGCAGGACCAGCGGTGCGGGATTGAGGATGAAGCTGACGTGCGAGTAGCGCCCCTCGACGATCACGCAGCGCGCGCCCGGGTGACGCGCCGACGCTGCGGCCAGCTGCGAGGGAACGCCGCAATCGATCTCGGGGTCCACCGCGTAATGACACTCGTTCGGGCCGGCAAGCACGCGCACCGCCACGATCGGCGAGAACAGCTCACTGCTGTCGGGACGATCCACCTCGATCAGCGCCGTTTCCTCGCCGCACCGCGCGACGATGAAGCGGGTGCGCATGTAGGCTTCGCGGCCGACGAAGTGCTGCACGAGCCAGTCCGGATCGAGCGAGGCCAAACCTGTCGCCAGCGCCACTTGGCGGTATCGCGACGGCAGAACGTTGGGCCGGTGAGAATCAAACGTGAACACCATCGCCCTCCGTTCCACCCAGGCCGATTCCGAGCGTGTCGGCACGCAGACCCAGGCGCAGCGTCTCCAGGCCCAGCACATCGTCGAGGGCGATGTTGCCCAGGTTCACATTGCTGCCCAGCGCGTGCAGCAGGACAGATTGCTGCGCCCGCTGGGGTGCCTCGTAGATGATGCGCGCGGCGTAGGGGCTGGCGGCAAGCAGCGACAGCAGCGACTGGCGCACCGTGCCGGCCGCGTTGTAGAGGCCGACCGTGCCGCTCTCGCGCCCCTCGGCCACGATCCAGTGCGCGCCGGCGTCGACATCGCCGGCCATCTCGGCCAGCCAATCCTCCGCCTGCGCGACCTTCGCCGGATCCTTGCTGCCGACTTCGGCCAGCACCACGAGCCCCATCCTGCGCGCGCGCTCGATCAGGCGATGCTTGGCCCCGGGCGGCAGCTCGATCGCGCCGTCGGACACCTCCACACAGTCGAAGCCGGCATCCAGCACGAACTCGAAGAAGGCATCGACCCGCCCTTGCCGCCAGGCGATCTCCAGCAGTGTTCCGCCGCTGCAGACGCGGATGCCCATGCCTCGCAGCAGCCGCACCTTGGCATGCAACTGGGGATCGACATAGGACGTGCCCCAGCCGAATTTCCAGATGTCGATCCACTGCCCCGACGTGCGCAGCAGGTCCTGCAGGCCGCCGAGCGTACAGCCCTTGTCCAGCACGTGCGTGAGCCCCTCGCGCCGCGGTCGCGCAGGCCGATCGGGCAGTTGCAGGAAGCTGGGAGGAAAGGCCGACGGCACGCCGAAGCAGGGTTGAGCGCGAGATTCACTCTCGCCCGCGCCCCCGTTGGATGCACCCACGCAATGTCTCATCGGATTCCGCCTGGCCGCTCAGTACGCCGCGGCGGCGCGCGTCAAGCTCGGGTCGTCGATCTCGAGATGCATGGTGGTTCTCCAACGGAAGGTGGCAGGAGTGCGTCTGCTTGTCAGGCGACGGGTGCCCCCGCGCGTTCCTGCGTCTGCGGCGTGGTGAACTGTCGCTGCAGACTCAGGTTGACGAGTCGTGGCTCGCGAAGCACGAGTGCACAGGCGGCGAGCGCGGCGCGTGCGGCGGAGTTGGTGACGATGCAGCCAGCCTCGCGCAACGCACGCTGCTGAGCGGCAAAGCCTTGCGGATCACGCCCGGTGCCGAGCACGTAGGCCACGACCGCTGCACCCGAGCGCACCACCTCTGCCGCCGCCGGAGCCAGCACGCCGGCCGGATCGTCGTGCGCGCCGTCGCCAATGACCACGTCCAGCAGCACCGCCGCCACACTCGGGTCGCTGGCCTGCTGGCGCAACCAGCCCATGCGCGCCTCGGTGTCGATCATCGGGTGCGGGCGGCCCTTGGTGTACTCCTCCTCGCCAAGGTCCAGGCACACATGCGATGCAGGCGTGGCCGCCTCGATCGTCCAGCGCTTGTCCAGCGGAGTGTTCGAGTGGATCGGCCCGACGTGTTCGGTGGCGATGGTCATGGCTTCGTAGCAAAGCGTGCCGCCGCTGTACAGGCCCACCAGCCGCGTGCGCGTAGGCGCCAGCGCAGGCAGCGCGCGTTCGAGTTGCTGCGGCAGGTCACCCACCACGTCCGGCTGCTGGCGTCCCAGCCGCTGCAGCGTCAGAGCCGCGCCCTGCTCCAGCGTGTTGCACACGCTCACGTTGTCCGGCGCCGGCAGCGGCTGGCGCAGCCCGATCAGCGAAGCCACCATCGGCTTGCGCGGCAGGTTCAGCAACCGTGCGGCCACCTGAGGCGACGGCGGCTTGGACACCAGCAGGATGGCCTGCGTCGCCGGATCGGCATCGAGCGCCCTGATGGCCTGCTCGGCCATCATTCCACCCACCTCCGGCGACAGGTCGCGCCCGCCCAGGCCAATCACCTGCGACACCCCCACGCCCCAACGGTCGAGCAGGCTCATCACCTCCTGCGCTCCCGTCCCCGCGGCGGCCACCACACCCACTGGCCCGGCAGCCACTCGGTTGGCGAACGCCAGCCCCGTGCCACCGAGCATCGCGGTGCCTGCGCCCGGCCCCATGACCAGCAAGCCCAGCTCGCGCGCACGCTGCTTCAGTGCGATCTCGTCCTCGAGCGGCACGTTGTCGCTGAACAGCAGCACGTGCAGCCCGGCGCTGAGCGCCTTGTGCGCCTCCAGCGCCGCGAAAGGCCCGGGCACCGAGACGATCGCCACGTTGGTGCCGGCGCTCTCGGCCAGCGCGGCCCGCAGGTCAGGCACCGCCTTCTTCTGCTCGCCCCCGTCGGCCGCGGTGGCGCCGAACAGGAGCTCCATGGCCGTCTCCAGCGCGGCGCTGGCGCGGGCCTCGTCCTCCGCCCGCACGGCGACAACCAGGTCGTTGGCACCGACCTTGCCCAGGCCTTCGCTGAAGCCCTCCTGCGCCAGAGTGCTCAGGTTGGCGGGCGTTGCCATGAGCGCCCAGCCCCACTGAACTCCTGGCGCGCCGAGCACGGCGCGTGTTGCCTCCAGAAGACGGATGCTGTCCTTGTAGGAATTGGCTCGAACGGTGAGCAAGTGGGCCATTACGCGGGCTCCTTAAGCGGCTGAGAAGTGACGACGGGATCGGCCACGATGCGCGTGCCACGCCCGCCTTCGACGACGCCGTGCGACTCGTCCAGGGTGGCGTAGACGAGCTCGGGCGTGGTGATCGCGGCCATTCGCACGCCATCACCGTCTGGTTGGCTGCGCACGAACTTGATGGCTGCGGCCATCTTCGGACCCATGCTGCCGGGCGGAAACTGGCCGTCCGCCAGGTGGCGCTGCGCGTCGGCCACGGTGAACTCCTCCACCGCGCGTTCGCTGGGCCGGCCGAAGTCCAGCCGCACCGTCGGCACGCCGGTGACCAGCACCAGCGCCTGCGCGCCGGCAGCATCGGCAATGCGCTCGGCGGCGAAGTCCTTGTCGATGACGGCGTCCACGCCCCGGTACACGTCACCCTGGCGAACCACGGGTATGCCGCCGCCGCCGGCGGCCACGACGATGCAGCCGGAGTCGATGAGCGTGGAGATGGCCTGCGCCTCCAGCGTCGCACGCGGCTGCGGCGAGGCCACGACGCGGCGCCAGCCGCGGCCGGAGTCGGGGACCATGACCCAGCTGCGCGTCTTGGCCAGCTCCTTCGCCTCCTCCTCGGTGAAGAACGGTCCGATGGGCTTGGTGGGCTTGCCGAACGCCGGATCCTGGGCGTCGACGACGACATGCGTGACCACCGACACGACCCCGCCGATCTCCGCACCGCAGACCTCGTGCAGCGCCAGGCTGATCAGGCTGCCCAGCGCACCCTGTGTCATGGCGCCCAAGGCGTAGAGCGGCTGGGCCGGCACCAGCCGCGCACCCTCCTCGTGCTGGATGGCCAGGTTCCCGACCTGCGGGCCATTGCCGTGCACGACCACGATGCGCCAGCCCCGGCGCACGAGGGAACGGACCGAGCGCGCCATCGCCAGCGCGTTGGCGTACTGCTCGTCCTGCGTCCCGCGCTGCCCTTCCCGGGTCAGCGCATTGCCACCCAGCGCCACCACTGCAATCTTGCTCACGTGCAGATCCCTCCGCATCGCACGCCGCACAACCCCATGCCGCACCAGCGCCTGCGATATGTGCAACATAGTAAACGCATTGTCGTTTGCGACACAAGTCATATCGTATAGGAGAGTTCCCTTAGGGGCCTAGCGCTGCTGATGCTCAGCTCATCGCTTTCCCTGAGATGAAGGCAATCGCCTGCAACTGGACGATCGACATTTCGTACAGTATAGTAAATGCACTTGAGGCGCCCGCAAGGTCCGATGACCTCCTGTGTTTCCGCCGCACATCCGCACCGAAAGGAACCCCATGAACGCCCATCCCGTCGTCGCTCTCCCGCAGCAGGTTCGAGTGGTGAACATCGGCTTGCCCTTGTTCGAGGAGGCGATCCGCCGCCAGGAGGTCCCGGTCGTCGGTGTCGACTGGCGCATCCCGGGCGGCGGGGTGCCGGAGGTGGTCGCCGCGCTCGCCCGGCTGCTCGGTACTCACGCCGGGCGCATCGACAAGGCCAACGCCGAAGTCGTGCGCCGGCTGAACGAGGGCGTGCCCCTGCTCAAGGGCATCGACCGCGCCGGTGCCGTGGTGCCGGGCATGGGCGAGCGCACCGTGCTGCATTGCGGGCCCGCCATCGCATGGAACGACATGTGCGACCCGCTGCAGCGCTCCATCAAGGCCGCGGTGGTGGCAGAAGGCTGGGCGCGCGACACCGCCGCGGCGGCCCGCTTGATCGTCGCCGGCGAGGTGGGGCTTCGCCCGGCCAATGAGCACAGCGCCGTGTTGCCGATGGCCACGTCGATCGGCCCGTCGGCGCCGGTATACGTGGTGGAGAACAGCCTGGGCGGGACGGTGGCCTACTCCGCCGTCAACCAGGGCTCGGGCGCGGTGCAATGGTTCGGCGTGGACAGTGACGCCGCGATCGAGCGCTTGCGCTTCGTGCGCGATGCCGTCGGCCCAGTGCTGGCCGGCGCCCTGGCGGCGAAGGGTCCGGTGGACGTCCTGGCGCTGGCCGGCCAGGGCGTGCCCATGGGAGATGACGTGCACATGCGTGTCCAGGCCACGACGAACCTGTTCCTGCGCGACCTGCTGCCCTTCCTGGTCCGCAGCAACCACGCTTCGGCGCCCGATGTGGCCACCTTCCTGAGCGGCAACCACTTGATGTTCCTGAACGTCGCGATGGCGGCGGCCAAGTCGCTGGTGGACTCGGCCACCTCGGTCGAGCACTCGAGCATCGTGACGACCATGTCGCGCAACGGCTCGACCTACGGCATTCGGCTGACCGGCGCCGAGCGTCCGTGGTTCATCACCCAGTCGCCGCCGATTCAGGACGCGCTCTACTACCCCGGCTACGGCCCGGACTGCAGCGCGCCGGACATCGGCGACAGCGCCGTGCTGGAACTGATCGGTCTGGGCGGGCCGGCTGCCGCCAACTCGCCAGCCGTGGCGGGCTTCCTCGGTGGGCGCATGTCCGACGCCATCGCTGCCACGCGCAGCATGCAGCGCATCTGCGCGGGCGAAAGCAGCAAGTTCCGGTTGCCGATCCTGGACAACGTGGGCACCCCGGTGGGGGTGGACGTGCGACGCGTGGTCGAGTTGGCCATCACGCCGGCGGTGAACACCGGCATCATCCACGCCAGCGCCGGCACCGGGCAGGTGGGTGCCGGCGTCGCGTGGGCGCCGATCGAATGCTTCAAGGAAGCGCTGCTCGACCTCGACCGTCGACTGCACTGACAGCGATGCACGGGCACCTCGCGGCCACCAGCATCGGCGGTGGCGTGCGCGAGGCGCTCGCCGAGCCTGGCGGGCGCGTGTCGGGAGTGTTCTCGTTCGGCTTCTATGTGCGGGCGGGCAGCTCGGTCTTCGCGGTGGGCGGGCCTGCATTGCCCCCGGGGCCGATCCACCTGGTCGTGGAGCGCACGCCGCCGCTTCCGCCCGAGGGCGCCCCAGTCCTCGTGGAGGCCGGTCGCCTGCAGGTTGCCGGTGGCGATCTGCTGCTCGCCAGCGCAACACCCTACCGGCCCGCGATCCCCTCCGCGGCACAGCTCGCCCGCATGGCCCCCGTGCTGGCGCAGAGCCTGTCCGCGAGCCGCCCGCCGGATGACCTGGCCAGCGTATGGCCTGCCGTGCGCGCGGCCGTGTTCGACGCCGACCTGCACCAGGCCTTGCAACTGCTGCAGGGTCGCGGCGGCGGGCTGACGCCCACCGGGGACGACGTGCTGGCCTCACTGCTCCTGTTCGCACATTGGGTCGATCCGACGTCGCCGATTCCCGCCGAGTTGGCAGCACGTGCCGAGACCACGGATCTGAGCCGCGCCTTTCTTCGCTGGTCGGCCACCGGGCAGAGCATCGCGCCGGTGCATGACCTGCTCGACTCGGCACTGCACTTTGGGCCCGACGGCAGCGGGGCGACCGCCCATGCGCAGGCGTTGGCGGCGCTTGCGGCGATCGGCGGCTCATCGGGCAAGGCAATGCTGATCGGATTGGGGCTGGCCGTGAGCGCCTGGATGACGCGGACGTCCTAGGTCTGCTCGGGGCAAAGGGCCGCCACGTTGACCCGGGCCTGCCCATGGAAGCTGCGTGCCCGCTGCTCGATGCGTGAGAGCTCTTCGTCGGCGCTCCAGCAGGCGAAGCCATAGCGTGCCTGCACACGCTCGTTGGCCATCACCGTGGCCGCGCGCACGCGCGCCACGAACTCGGCGACGGCATAGTCGCGACCGGCATCCAGGTAGTCCCGAATCACGGTGGATGGTGAGAAGCACACGGTCTCCACGTCGTCGGGCCAGCGCACGAGGTAGCGGACGATGGGCATGCTGCAGCCTCGATCTCAATGCTTGGCGCCCGACCCGATGAACGGCTCTGCCGACCAGTCCCACAACACCGCCTCGGCGTCGGAGCCGTTGCTCAGCAAGAGTGCAGCGCCGTGCGTGACCTCGCCGATGTCGGCACAGGCGATCCCGCGCTCGACGAAGCGCGCCACGATGGCGTCAGCACGGGAGGGCCGCACCGACAACACGTAGCCGTAGCTCGGGAAGGCGGTCAGCCAGCGCATCCAGCTGGCGGCATCCTCTCGCGCTGACTCTGGCGCCGGGACGCGCTCCAGCGCCACGCGTGCGCCGACGCCGGAGCTCTCGAGCAGCATCAAGGTGGTCCCGAGCAGACCAGCCATGCTGATGTCCTTGCCGGCATCGCACAGGCCGGTTTCGGCCAGCTCGGGCAGCACCGCCAGGTCAGCGCGCAGGCGAACTGCAGGCGCATCGGTCGAGGCATTCCAGAATGGATAAGGCTCCATCCAGCGGCCTCGCAGATCCACGGCCATCAGCAGTCGATCTTCAGGCTGCGCAGCGAAGCTGCTGATCAACCCCATGCCGTGACCCAACACCGCCACCGCCAGCTGCCCACGCTGGGCGCGCAGGTTCGTGTGCCCTCCCACCAGGGGCACTGCATAGCGCTCGGCGGCGGCGCGCATGCCGGCCAGCAGCTCGGCGGCCTGCGCCTCGTCGCCGCTCCACAAGGCGTCCACCACTGCCAGCGGCCGGCCACCCATCGCCGCGACATCGCTCAGGTTGACCATCACGCCGCTGTAGCCGGCGAACCAGGGCATGCCCTCGACGAATTCGTGTACCAAGCCCTCGATTGCCAGCAGCAGGTGACCATGCCCGCCAGGTGCCCGAAGCACGGCACAGTCATCGCCGTTGGGCACCAGCGTGGCGTCCGCCGGCGCCACGCTGCCACCGAGCCGCTCCAGCACTCCGGCGATGTCGACCTTATGCGCGAAGCCACGGCTGGCACGCAACTGACTCACCAGAGCCGCGAGATCGTTCACGCGTCGGCCCTGTGCACCAGCACGTAGCCCGCCTCCGGTGCATGGCACGGCGGGTAGTGTTCGAGGTCGGCGCGCATGAGCGCATGCGGACGGCCGTGCAGCACCATCTCGTCCAGCAGCTCCCAGTGAAGACGCTGGAACAGAGGTACGTTCTGCGCTTGCACGTGCGCCAGGAACTCCGTGCAGCCCTGGGCGTGCGCACTGCTCACCGCCAGGCGGATCAGTCCGGTGCCCAGCTGCGCGTGTTTGCGCCACGCCCGCCGCACGGCCAAGCGGGAGCCCCACCATAGACCCGGCGCCGCCTCGTGGATGCGCACGGTGCCCAGCACCTCGTCGGGTTGCCCGCACAGGCACGACATCGCCACCAGCAGCCGCGTGGTCGGGTTGTTGCGGTCAATGTCGTCGACGTCATCGGCATCGAACAGGCCCTGCTCCTCGCAGAACACCTGGCGCCGTATGGCCAGTGCCTGCTGCTGCATCCATGGCCCTGATGCCCATTGGACGCGGTACTCCCAGGGACGAACGTCGAACGTGTCGAGCGAGGACAGCGCGGTGATGGTCGCCATAAGTGGGCTCCTCGGTGAGCGTCACGCCAACGGCGTGACTTCGTAGCGCGACAGCGTCGAACAGGCGGCGCACTTGCCGCAGCCGGCCTTGATGTCGCCGGCGCTCATGCCGGCCGCGGCGACCAGCCCGCCCAGCGGCTCCAGCACGCTCCTCATGAAGTCTGCAGACGGTGCCGGGTGGTCCTCCAGCGGCGTGCCGCTGATCGGCACGAAGGGCACGACGAAGGGATACACGCCCAGGCCCAGCAGGCGCCGGCTGGTGGACAAGAGCAGTTCGGCACTGTCGCCCAGGCCGGCGAGAAGGTAGGTGCTGACCTGGCCGCGACCGAACACCGCCACCGCGGCCTCGAAGGCCTGCCAGTAGCGGGCCAGCGGGACCTCGTTCTTGCCCGGCAGGATGCGCTGCCGCAAGTCGTCGCCGACAACCTCCAGGTGCATGCCGAGCGTGTCGATGCCCGCGTCCTTCATGCGCTGGAACCAGGCGTCGGTGTCAGGCGGTTCGCATTGGCCCTGCAGCGGCAGGTCCACCGCGGCGCGGATGGCGGCCGCGCTCTCGCACAGCACCTTCGCACCGCGGTCCGACGTGGGCGGCGTGCCGGTGGTCATCACCATGTGCTTGACGCCGTCGAGCTCGACCGCCGCCTTGGCCACCTCGGCGAGCTGCTGCGGCGTCTTGTGCGCGACGGTGCGGCCCGCGGCCAGCGACTGACCAATGGCACAGAAGCGGCAGGCCTTGCGCCGGCTCTCGTAGCGGATGCAGGTCTGCAACACCGTGGTGGCCAGTACGTCGGCGCCATGCAGCGTCGCGATGTGCGAATACGGGATGCCGTCGGCAGTGCTCAATCCGTAGAAGCGCGGCTGCTTCGGAAAACTGATCTGCGCAATGGGAATCGCACCTCGGCGCAGCGTGCTCCAGCCGCGGTCATCTGGCACATCGGCCACGAAGGGCGATTCGAAGGCACCCGAGGTATGTACTGGCACCATCAGCGTGACACCATCGACCGACACCGCCTTGTGGTCGGAGGGTCCGGCTCCACCGCGACGGCTGGCCGCCCCGGCTCTCGGGTCGAGCAGACGCATGCCCCTCGTCTGCAGCTCGGTCATCAGTTCTCGACTATCTTGCATGTCTCCTCTCCTCGGGTGAGCATCCCGGTCGGATGCACGTCGCTCGGTGCAGACGCGAGGTTCAAGCAACGTGTCTGCCCATACCACGACAGGATGTCCGCCGAATGCATGATGGCGAGGTGTCGCGCGCGGTCAATGATCGTCAGCCGATCAATACTCGACCAATGCGGCGAAGCGTGAGGGCGAGCCGACCAACGCGCGATCAAGTCGGCTGCTGCGGGTTGTTAGGTCATTCGAACCTCGGGATAACCCGGGCACGGACGCATCACCAGCGTCTCCTGAAGTAAACGGAAGCTCGCGTGACCACCACGTCGGCCTGCGATCCTGGCGTGTCGGATCCGCGATCGGCGAGGTGTCGCCCCCGGGGATCAACCCTTAGGATGCTTGAGCGCAAGCCGGCGGCTCGGTAATACTTTGCATCTGTGTCAACTCGGCGACTCCCGAGACATCCCGTCTCACGTGAGGAGTCGCGGATGCACATCCCCGCGAACTGCGTGACGCCTTCCCATGAACTACGGCCACTGGCTCCGCCGGTTGAAGTCGAACTCGCTGCCGGCCTACCTGCAGATCCCCGACCTCATCGCCGAAGACCTGCAGAGCGGACGTCTGGAACCGCGTGATCGACTGCCCCCGCTGCGGGAACTGGCCGACGAACTGGACCTGAACTACGCCACGGTGGTGCGTGGTATCGCCGAGGCACGGCAACGCGGTCTCGTGGCCTCGCGCCCGGGGATGGGCACCTATGTGCGCGGGTCATTCATCGGACTGCCTCTTCGTGGCGGTGCCGAGATGAGCATGAACCTCCCACCGGAGGTGGAGGACCACCCTTCAATGCGGGCCTTGCTGCACCGCGCCGCCGAGACCATCACCGCCACCTCGGTGCACGAGTTGATGCGCTACCAAGACTTCGGCGGCACGGAGCGCGACCGCAGCATTGGCGCGCACTGGATTCGCCGGTGGCTACCAGAGATCAAGGCAGAGCAAGTGCTGGTCGCACCCGGCATCCACTCCGTGCTGCTCGCCCTGGTGACCCAACTCGTCAAGCCGGGCCAGAGCCTATGCGTCGAGCGCGTCGCCTATCCCGGCATCAAGGCCATCGCCGCGCAACTGGGCGTGAACCTGCTGCCACTGCCGCTGGACGACGCCGGCCTATTGCCCGAGGGTTTCGAGTCCGCCTGCAAGAGCGCCCCTGTGGCTGCGCTCTACCTCTGCCCTACGCTGCAGAACCCGACCACGGCCACACTGCCGATCGACCGCCGCGAGGCGTTGGCCGAACTGGCGCGGCGCTATAGCGTGCCCATCATCGAGGACGACGCCTACGCCATGTTGCCTCCCGCCGCGCCACCAGCCGTGGCCGATTTCGCGCCGGAGTTGACCTACTATGTGACCGGTCTGTCGAAGTGGTTGGGAGCAGGCCTTCGCACTGCCTACGTTGTGGCGCCCTGTGCCGCAGCGCAGTTGCGTCTGGCGGGGGCTCTGCGCGCCACGACGGTGATGGCCTCCCCCTTCGTCAACGCCCTCGTTGCCGACTGGTTCGAACGCGGCCTAGCGGAAGTGGTCCTGGCTGCCGTGCGGGACGAATGCGTCTATCGCAGCCAGTTGGCACACCAACGGCTCGCCGCGCTTGAGGTACGCACGCATCGCTACGGCTTCCACGCCTGGCTGCCCCTGCGTCATGTCGACCGCACCCCTACGGCTGCCGGTGTGATAGCAGCGGAACTGCAACGCTTGGGCGTGCCAGCGGTGGCCGGCAGCGCCTTCTCCACCGACGCGAAGCCGGTCGCCGGCCTTCGCCTGTGCCTGGGCGGCGCGCTCACTCGCGAGGACTGCAAACGAGCGCTGCAAGCCGTGCTTGACGCGGTGCAGCCGTAGCCGGTGTCGGCCGCCACCACTCAACGTACGCGCGCGTCCTCCGGGACGCGCCGACCTGCGGGATCGGACCGATCCTCCCAGACAACCAACAGCGCATCGGGTTGCACGCGCTCACGGCCTCACACCCTCGAGCGACGAAGCCACAATACACTTTACGATACAGATACGCATCGAGCGAAGCTTCGACGGCCAAGCCGCCCTCTTTGCCTGTCGATTGAAATAGTTTCGTATGGTATACGTCACGCGAACTACCCTTTAGACCCCCTCCCTGACAACCGAAGACACCTCAGATTCCACGCCGTGTCGGCGGGCCGTCGCGGCCATTCTGATTGATCCTCAGCGGAGCACTGAACGTGAAACTCAAGCATCTCGGGGCAACACTGGTTGGCACACTGTTCCTGGTCAGCCTTCTGTTTGCAGGGGCTCTGTATCGGGCGCTAGACCAACTTGACGAATCCATCGCCTTCATTCGCGGCGGCTACGAGAGGGTTGCCATTCCGCTGGAGCAGATGGATGCAAACACCAAGAACCTTCGCTTTCACTTGTACGCGGCCTTCATGCACGACGAGCGTCAGTCAGTCTCCCACTATCACACGCATCCGTTGGCAGCGCACACGGATACCATCAAAGCCGCCATTGCTGACAACCATCGGCTCTGGGACTCGATGGCATCCAGCATGCAGGATCCAGAACTCGGTGTTGACCTCCGCCCACTGAAGAACATCTACGACACGTACTACGCAAAGGGAATCGAGCCTGGGATTCGCGCCGCCGAAGGCAGGGACTGGGACGGAATCGTCCGAACCGTGACCGGTTCACTGGCTGAGTACGCGGCATTCGAGCAGGCGATGTCGGCGGAGATGGCGTCCATGCGACAAGCCCAGGAGTCGAAGGCTGCTGCAGTGCGGCAGCAACAGCGTTTGCTGCTGCGGACTCTGTTGGCGGTGGTTGGTGCCGTGCTGATTTCCTCCATCACGCTGGTCTGGCGCACAGTGGGAGGCCTCTCCCGCCGCATGCGTTCTGCAATCGCCGCCACGGACGCGATGGCGGGCGGAGACCTTTCACTTCGCACGGATGAAGGTGGACGCGACGAGGCCGCCGATGTTCTGCGCGCCGTGGGTCGGATGCAGGTGCAACTGCGTGGCGTGATCGATGCAGTGCGACGCAGCGCCGAGTCGGTCGCGTTGGCCAGTTCGCAGATTGCGCAGGGCAATCAAGATCTTTCCATTCGTACCGAGCAACAGGCGAGCACCCTGCAGCAAACCGCCGCGACAATGGACGAGTTGAGTAGCACGGTCAGCAGCAATGCGACCAACGCCACCGTCGCCAACGGGCTGGCACAAAGCGCAGCTTCCGTCGCTGCCCGCGGAGGCGAGGCGGTGGACCGCGTGGTCGCCACTATGGAGGACATCAGCAGAAGCTCGCGCCAGATCGGCGAGATCATTGGTGTCATCAACAGCATCTCGTTCCAGACCAACATCCTCGCGCTCAATGCCGCGGTCGAGGCGGCACGTGCCGCAGAGCATGGACGCGGCTTTGCTGTCGTCGCCGCAGAAGTTCGCAATCTGGCCCAGCGTAGTGCCGAGGCCGCCAAGGAAATTCAGGCCCTTATCGGCCGCAGCCTCGAACGGGTCGAGCAAGGCACCACGCTGGTTCATGGCGCTGGCACGACCATGCGCGAGATCGTGGAATCGGTGCAGCGAGTTCGCGACACGGTGGAACAGATCACGACTGCGAGTGTCGAACAGAGCGCCGGCGTGCGGCAGGTCGGACAGGCGATCGCGCAGATGGATCAGGCCACGCAACAGAACTCCGCGATGGTTGAGCAGAGTGCGTCGGAGGCAGATGGCCTGAAACGCAGGTCGCAGGAACTGGTCGAGGCCGTGGCCGTGTTCAGGCTCGTGTAACGACGTGCAGATCGGCTACCACTCGCGACGTGATCCAGGCGATCGTGAACACGACCAGTGACGCTCCGGCTTCGCCACTCCGGCAGGACGAATCGCGACGCAACAGCTACGCACATCGGCGCAGCCGAACCTCTGGAATGGGTTTTCCGACGCTCGCCGCTCCCCACCCCCAGCATAGACAATGAGATCTGCCCTAACGGTACCCCATGCGCGTGGAAAGGAATTTTCGGTTTGGGCCAGCAGCGGCGTGCTCAGCCTATCACCTGGGTAGGGCATTCGCCCGCCGCCTCGCCTGGCAAACCAGTGGCGAACGCGAGTGCGTTGCCGAATTTGATCGCGGCGAACTATCTCTCGATAGCTCGGGTCGTCGGGACTTCGGCGCAGTTTGACCACCCGCGCTGCCACCTTCCTCGGGAGGAAGCAAGTCCAGGTCACCGGAATTGATTCGGACTGCCCGCAAGCATTGGAGTAGGTAGGCCACTGTCGCCTCCGTCAGATTGTGAAGTCACTTCCACCGCGCCAGGTCCGATCGTGTAGCTGAGGCCTGTCACTGGTCGGAACGTCTCCGGTCCACGGATGTCTGCACCTGTCCGCCGTACCGGTGCGGGCAACAGCACTCGTTGGGCGCTCCGCTATGCATCGATTGCCCCTGCGCAGCATTGGTCGCGCGTGTCGCACGGGCAGGCGGCGGCAGCTTCAACGGTAGCGATGCCAAGCCTCGGTACAGAGGCGAGTCAATCCAGTCCTCGCTTTCCGGTACGACATCGAGGTCCGGCCACCGACGCACGATGGCAGAGATGGCGACTTCCGCCTCCATGAGCGTCAGGGATGCTCCGATGCAGACATGCGGGCCGGACCCGAAGGACAGAGGTATGCCAACGCGGCGATCGATCTGAATAGCGTCGGGACCTACATACTCCGCTGGATCACGATTGGCGGCACCGATCAGCGGCAACACCAAATCGCCTCTGCGGATCTTCGTCCCATACAGCTCGAGGTCACAGTTGGCCCGACGCCCCGTGTACTGAACAGGGCTGTCCCAGCGAAGCAGTTCTCTGACTGCGCCTTTGACGAGGGTTGGATCGACACGAATCGCGTCCCACACAGCGCGATTGCGCAACAGCCAGTAGATCGACGTGCCGAGGAAGTGCCGCGTCGTCTCGTGCCCGGCAAACAACAGCATTGCGCATTGCGCGAGCAGTTCCGGACCTTTCTCGATCTGGCCACTCTTCTGCGCTTGCATGAGCATCCGAAGGATCCCGTCTTGCGAGAAGCTGGACTCGTCGCGCAGAACCCGCTCAAAGTACTTCCCCATCTCCACAATGCTGCGCAGCGCTCGCTCCGTCTGGTCCTCGTCAGGCAGCGATGCCCCGATGAACGCAGCGAGATCGGACGACCAGGCCAGGAACTCAGTGGCGCTCACCCCACGGAGGCCGAGCAACCTGGCAATGATGCGGGCAGGCAAGACACGAGCGAAACACTCGATGAAGTCGCAGGGCCGGTCCGAATGGGTACGCTCCATGTCATCGAGCAATTGCTCTACGCTCCCGACGACAAAGGGTTTGAGCGCCTCAATGGCAGACGGACGGAAGCCTGCCTGCATAACCTGTCGCAATCTCGGATGGCTCGGCTTGTCCACGAACAGCATCGCGCGGGCGAAGAGACGTTGTAATGCGACGAGTTCCCGGCGACGCTCACTGCCACGCGTCGAGTTGCGCATCACCCATCCCCCGGTACGCTGCGCCGACAAACGCGAGTCGCGCAGCGCCGCCTGAACCGCCTCGTGGGTCGTCAGCAGCCAGGCCCCGCCGAACAGCTCGGTCGTCCACAGAATCGGCCCCCTGCCCCGCAGTTGCGCGTACGTCGCGTACGGGCCAGCTGCACGGGCAGGGTGACGTGATTCGACATTCCTCACGATGCTCATCGTTCATCACTCCACACCGGACACAGGTATCCACCACCAGACCGACCCAGACGCCATGAGTGGCTGCGACTTGCTCATCGGCCATCAGAGTCAGCAGACTCCCCGCCGCCCCGATGACTTCACAGTCTTGCCCTTGGCTAGAACTGCCGCACCCGGTGCGTTTGAAGTTCCACCGTCGGTTCACGCCTGTATCGCATAGCCCGACTCCTTTCGTGCTGCGCCGCTACGACGATGTCTCAGGGCGCAACTGGGTCATGTTCGGCAAGTCCAAACATAGCGGACACCCAGCAAGGATCAAAGCGGCTGCGGCCAATCAAGGTGCAACCAATGACGTTGTGACGTGCCCGTCAGATTTCGGCTTCCAAGCAGCCGCGACTATGCGAAGCGCGGGACGTAGAGCTCGCCCCGCAGGCATGGCTCGATTGATGGACCTGAATGCGTTTCGGCCGCGCGTCGAAGCCGTCGCGGCCGCTGGGACCACCTGGAAGCCTGGCGACGCGCGGATCGCGGGGACAGAGACTGGGGAGAGCACCCGCCTGCACGCTGATAGACAGCGATCCCGACAAGTTTTCCGGAGGCCCTCCCCAATTGGCGAGTCTCTTCAGGATCGGGGCAGGCAGACCGCACGGCGCAATCTGGAAGAATCGACGCTATTTCGAGGGCCTGCCCACAATCTCCCAAACCGCAAAGACTGGCGTGCCGTGGAGAAACAACTCCTTCGAGATTGTGGATCCGAAGACGGCGTCCCTAGCCGCCGGCGCTCCAAGGCAGATCAGCCATCTTGACTTTGATGGGGTCAATTGGATCCTTGTCGCGGTTCGAAGCCGACTGACCACCAATGCACTACTGCTCCCGGGAGCTGTGACGGACCGCGCCTATCGCCGACGTCAATTCGCGGGCTCAGGACGATGCGAAGTTGATTGCCTCAGACGTCGGCGCCCTGAACGACTGGTTCCTGTTCAAGCAGTCGCTGGAAGGACCCGTCTCGAACAGCGGCAAGCAGTCTGAACTACCACTCTAGACGGCTGGCTCAGGAGGCGTTCGGGGCTGTAGTCCGCCGATTCCGTCGCACCCCCCGTCGGGGCAACGACGAAACGCCCCGATCTTGCTGGCCATTCACGGTCGCGGTGCTCTCCCGCACGACCAGAAAGTCGGAGCATGCTCAGGCCCGCCCCAATGTCAGGCGCAGAGTCGTCCGGACACCCCTACCCACCGGCGGACCCAGGGTTCGCCTGTGCAGCGGCAGGCGACATCCTCGCCGACCACGAAAGGCTGATCGCCCGCATCCGCTTGTGCTTCGGCCTGGACCAAGAGACCTTCGCGCGCGACGCGTTGGCCCTGATCGAAGCCTACGCCGGCTACGTTCATCTGCTTCCCGCCACACCGGACAACTACTTCCGTCAACCTGGCGGCCTGCTGCAACTGGGCCTGGAGGTCGCCTTCTATGCCCTCCAGGGCGCGGACGCGCACATCTTCTCCGGCCAATCGACCATCAGCACGCGCCGTCAGCTCGAACCTCGCTGGCGGCACGCGACCTTCATCGGCGGCCTGTGCTGCGAGTTGCACAGAGCGCTGGCGTCGTTGATCGTCGTCGACCCCGACGGCAACGAATGGCCCGCCTACGTCACCCCCTTGTCTGCCTGGCTCGCCGAGCGCGGGGTGGAGCGCTACTTCGTGCGCTGGCGCGCGCAAGCGACCGAAGCCCGTAGCCTGGGTCTGTTCGCGCTGCCCCACGTCGTCCAGCCCGACGTGCTGCAGAACCTCGGCACCGGCAATGCGGTCATCGTCCCGCACCTGCTTGCCAGCGTCGGCGGACTCCCGGTGTATCGCGAGCCGAACGTGCTCGACAGTCTGGTCCGCCGCTCGCTGGCCCTGGTCATCGACCGAAACCTCAAGGCCAGTGCCGATCGCTACGGCTCGCCGCAGTTCGGCTCGCACCTCGAGCGCTACCTCGTGGACGCGCTGCGCCGCCTGGCGTCATCGGAGCCGGCCTGGGTGCCGAACCGCGAGAAGTCGCGCGTGTGGTACGGCAACGAGGGACTGTTCCTGCTCTGGCCGCAATGCGCGGCCGATGCACAGGCCTTGCTCGAAGCGGATCAACTGCCTGGCATACCGAAGTCCGCGGACACGGTGCTCGATCTGCTGCTCTCCGCAGGCGTGGCGGAGGCCCGCGACGGCTCTCACGACACGTGGTTGATCCAGCCGCCCGGCAGCAAGGGCCCGCTGGACGCAATCAAGCTGACCTCTCCGGCCATTCTCTGGTCCGGCCCTGAGGCTAGCCCGCGCCCGCTCGACGGCACCTTAGTGGCGAGTCTCGAGCCGAAAGTAGCGATGGCCACCGCGGTGGGGCCTGCGCCGCCACCATCGCAGAAGGGACAGTTGTCACTGCTCGAATCCGCCGACTCGACCCCCGTGGCGACCCTGTCGCCGCCGCCGACCGATCCAGCGGCGTCCGCTCCCCCGATCGAAGCAGCAGCTGCCACCACGATCGCGCTGAAGGCTCCCATGCGCTTGAACCCCGCCGTTCGCGACGCGCTGGGCTCCATCGTGTCCACGCTGAACGGCGACGCGCGCGCCGCCGCCGCGTGCACGGTATCGAACGGCATCTTCGTGCCCCTGGCCGAACTGGAACGTCGCGGCCTGCAGCCTGCACTCGTAATGCGGGCGCTGGGCGATCTGCGCATGCTGGTCCACGCCGATGCGGCTCGGCCTCCGACCACATCGCGGGACTTCGGCGGCGCCATCACCGTGGGCCTGATCGTCGATCCGCGCTTCGTCACAGGCCTCGACCTGGCCACCTTTGCAATCCCGGCATCGCCGAAGGCCTGAGCATGCTCGTTCGTCAGTACGAAATGCCCTGGCGTCGGGCCTACGAGGCCTACGCCGCGGCGACCTGGCTGTTGGCGACAGCGTTCTTTGCGACGGTCGGCGTCCAGGGATACCTGCCCCGCCGCCTGGCGCTACCCCTGGCGCTCTGCTGCTTTGTCTGGGGCATCTTCCGAGGCGCCCAAGCCCTGCGGACGCTGGTGCTGCGCGCCTCGCTCGGCGGGCGCGGCGTGCAGACCATCACCACGGTCGAGCTGGCGCGCTGGTGCCAGCAGCCCGACCAAGTATTCCTGGGCTTCGGTTTCGACTGGCTCCCTGTTCACGCCCAACGCCTGTACGAGCTGGCCAAGTTGGACTACCGGCAGGTCACCGTCTCGCCGCGCTTGCTGGCCTGGCTGGGCTACGACAGCCACCCGCAACCCGACGCCGAGATCGGCCTGCCCTACATCCACGGCGTCGAGCCCAAGGAAGCCCCGCTGCACCGGCCGCTGCAGAACTTCGAGGGCGGCACGCTGCTCGTCGGCACCACGCAGTCGGGCAAGGGGGTGGCGCTGGCCAACCTCATCACGCAAGCGGTACGGCGGGGCGACGTGGTCATCGTCATCGACCCGAAGAACAGCCGGCGCCTGAAGCGCGTGACGCAGCGTGCCTGCGAGGACTGGCGAGCACCCGACACCTTCCTGGAGTTCCACCCCGCCTTCCCCGAAACCGGCGTGCGGCTGGACTTCACCTTCAACTGGCAGAAGCCGACCGAGATCGCCTCGCGCATCCAGTCGATCATGCCGCCCGACACGGCCGGCGCGTTCTCGGCCTTCGGCTGGGACGCGGTCAACGTCGTCGTGCAGGGCCTGATCGAGCTCGAGGAGCGGCCCAACCTCGTGAAGCTGACCAAGTACATCGAGGGCGGCATCGAGCCGGTGCTCGAAGGCACGCTGCGCCGCCACTACGAGCGCACCTTGGGCGCCAACTGGCGCGAGCTGCCCGAGATGAAGAAGCTGCTGCACGACGCCCACCGCGGCAACCTCAAGCGCCCATCCGAAGCGGCCAGTACCGACCTGCTGGCCTTCGTGGCCTACTACGAGCACCACGTCGCGCAGTCGCAGCGCAACAAGGTGCTCGATGCGCAGGTGCGGACCTTCCGCCACAACCGCGAGCACTACCAGAAGATCACCGCCAACCTGCTGCCCGTACTGTCCATGCTCACCTCGGGCGACCTGGGCCCGAGCCTGTCACCGGACCCGTTCGACGCCGCCGACACGCGCCCGATCATGAACTTCGAGAAGATCGAGCGTGCCGGCCACGTGCTGTACATGTGCCTGGACTCGCTGCCCGATCCTTCGGTGGCCACGGCCATCGGCGCATTGGCCCTGGCCGACCTGGCCGCTCGTGCGGGCATGCGCTACAACCTCGGTGGCTACCGGCGCATCTCGCTGTTCGTCGACGAGGTCTCGAACGTGATCAACCAGCCCTTGATCGAGATCCTCAACAAGGGCGCCGAGGGCGGCATCTTCACCACCTGCGCGATGCAGACGCTGGCCGACCTTGCCAAGCGCCTGGGCAGCGAAGACGCGGCGCGCATGGCCTTGGGCAACCTCAACAACCTCATCGCGCTGCGCTCGAAGGACCGGCCGACGCAGGACTTCGTCGTCGAGACCTTCGGCAAGACCGCCATCCACACCGTGCGGGTGGGCCTGAGCAGCGGCGCCGATGCACACCTGGGCGACTTCTCGGCGAGCTATTCGACGCAGCTCACCGAAAGCTTCGAGGAGATGGTGCCGGCCGACGTGCTGGGCAAGCTGCCGAACCTGCAGTACTTCGCGTCGGTGTCCGGCGGTCGCATCATCAAGGGGCGGTTTCCGATCATCGAGCCCGACTCCGCGCCGGCAGCACAGTCCGCACGTCGCGCACAGGAGCGAGAGGCTTGATCCGCCTCGTGGCCATCACCTCGCTGCTGGCGGTGCTGGCGCTGGTGCTGTACCTGCCGTCGGCGCATCCACCCGAGCGCTTCCTGGCGCAACTGCGGCTGGAGCATGGCGCGGCGGCCGACACGTGGGGTCCGATCCCCGCAGCGCGGATGCTCGAACGCGCGCTTGGGGTGCAGGACGCGACTCGGCACCCTGCCATCCCTCCAGAATCGACCAATGCCTCCACCACCACCCCCTTCGACACCGCCGTGGCGCGCGAAATGGCGACGGTCAACCGTCGCCTCTTGGACAACAGCTACTTCCGCACCGTCGAAGCGCTGCTCCTGCTCGCGTTGTTCCGCCTGTCGATGATCGTGGAGTGGCTGCCCTGGCTCGCGGCGTTTACCGTCGCCGCCCTCGTAGACGGCTACGTCGTGCGCGCGGTCAGGTCGCGCGAGTTCGTGCAGCACGATCCAGAACTGTTCGCCCTAGCCATCTGTGCTGCCATCGTCGTGGCGTGCGGCACCGTCCTTGCCAGCGTGGTACCGGCGACGGTCCATCCGACGCTGCTGCCGAGCGTCCCACTGGTGATCAGCGCCCTCGCCGCCTGCGCACTCGCCAGCTTCCATCGGCGAGCACCGTAGCCCCGCCCTCGGGGGCCGCTATGCTGCTCCCCAATGAACCAGCAAGCCCGCGCCGCCGAACGCGATCACCGACGCCATCGCGGCGCATACGACGATGTGCATGCTTGCGCGGACTCGCAACGCGTTACGGACAGGCTGAAGGACATCCTGCTCGGGCCGGCGCTGTTGTACGAAGCGCTGAGCCGCACGGCCCATTGTGCCGAACGGAGTGTGTGAATGGCCTCGTTCGTCGAGCGCGTGCTGATTCTGTGCAAGACCTACCCGTCGCCGAGCGCGAAGTACGCTGAAACCTCCTGCGTGGCCGGTCTGACGGCGGGCGGCAAGCTCGTGCGACTGTTTCCGGTGCCGTTTAGGCTGGTGGCCGACGAACAGCAGTTCCGCAAGTAGCAGTGGATCGACGTGCGCCTCGAGAAGTCACGCGACGACCACCGCCCTGAAAGCCACCGCATCTTCGTCGATACGATCGTCTGCGACGCCGAGCCGATGAAGGCCGGCAAGCACGGCTGGCCTGCCCGCATGGCGGTGCTGGCGCAGCAGCCCGTCTTCACCGACTTCGACGCGATGGAGCAGGCGCGGCAAGCGGCCGGAACGACGCTGGCACTGTTCAAGCCAGCCCGCATCACGTCGCTTGAGATCAAGGCGACCAAGAACGCCGACTGGACCCTCGACGAGCGTGCCAAGCTGCTGCAGATGCAGCAGCAGAACAGCCTCTTCGATGCCGAGGAGGATCAGCGCCAGATCCGCCTGCTCGAGAAGATCCCGTTCGACTTCTACTACCACTGCGAGTACGGCCCGGTGGATGCGCCCAAGTCCGTCCGGGTCAAGCTTGTTGACTGGGAGGTCTGCGCGCTGTACCGCAACGCGCGGCGCCAGCATGGCAGCCAATGGGAGGCGCCTTTCCGGGACAAACTGGAGCGCGACCTGCTCTCCAAGGACCTCGTGCTGTTGATGGGCACCATCCATCGCTTCCCCGACCAGTGGCTCGGGGTGAGCCTGATCTACCCACCTAAGCCGCAGCCCGGAGACCCGAGTCAGAGCACATTGTTCTAGCGCTCAGGTGCATGACGGAAGGCGCACCGGCCGCATGGGCGGCACGCGCCACGAAGGTGCGATGGCAGAAGTTGAAGTCCGCCTCGAAGCAGACCAAGCAGCTGCGGGTCGCCCTGGCAATCTTCGCGAGCTCGCCGACCGAGGCCTTCTGCGCCGCCAAGTGCTTCATGAACCCGCTCGTGTAGCGCGACCACGAACCATCGCGCTTGTACTGGTCACGCACCTCCTTCGGGCAGCCCAGCGTCGGCGCGTGCAGGTAGGCGATGTCGGCCTCGGCCAACGCCGCCGCAAAGGCGGTCTTCGAGAAGCCGCGCTTGCGGGAGAGCGGCAGCTCGCGCACGTCCACGATGGTCCTGATGCCGGCCGACTGCAGGCGTGCGACGAAGGCGTCGATGTCGAGGCCTTCGTAGCCGAACGTGTAGAGGTGCGGGGGCGAGGACATAGTGGGATGCGGGAGCGAATCCGAGTTTAGCCGGCAGCCTTGCGCTCGCCGGTGATGCCGTGGCCGCCAACCTCGAAACCCCCCTCTCAATGGCGGCATTCCCGCCGGCAACGGCGCGCCTCCCTGCCTACCCTTCCGATCACCCGCTCCACAAAGAGCACCGCCCGCAGCCGACGACCAGGGATCCGCCCATGATCTTCGCTTCGCACAACGCCTCGGACGCCAGTACCCATGGCGGCTCGCCCGGCGAGCACCCGGACACCGTCGAGACGCGGTTGTTCCTCGACGAGCATGAGTGGCTGTACAGCCTGCTGCGCAGTGACGACAACGTCTCGCCGACCTTTCGCTTCCCCGACCTGATCAGCGCCTGCGTCTCGCTGGTGTTCGAGGCGGACGATGCACCCGGCCGCATCTTCGGATTCCTCGGCACCCAGCTCGTGCTGCGCGCCCCGAACACGCCGCGCCGCCGCGAGTCGATGTGGCGCCCGCAGTACGAACTCCTGCAGGCCGTGCAGCGCTCGCCGGCCAACCGGCACCCGAATCCCAAGTTCCAGCTCGACCAGCTCACCACGGCCTGCATCGCCCTCGCCCGCCAGATCGACCACGCCGACGCGCGCGTGCTGCGCCAGGCGCGCCTGAACATGGCCGACCGCTCGTCCCGATGGCGACTCCCGCGCCCCGGGTGATGCGCATCGCTCGCGCGAACGCGCTGACCCGCTGAACACCCTGCCGGCCCGACGCCGGCCTACCCGAACCCGACCCTACTGGCATCGCCAGCGATGCCTCGTGGCCTGCCCGCCCGCGAGCGCGCCGACCTGCCTTCGGAGCTTTGATGACCCCCAAGCTGCTTTGCCCGCTGTCCAGCACCTCGCCCGCCACGGCCCGCTCCGTTCGCTGGGCCGCGCTCGGCCTCGTGGTGCTGTCGGCGCTGCCGGCGCATGCGTGCTGGGAGCACGCAGCACAGCGCTATGGCGTCGCGGCCGAACTGCTTTACGCGATCGCCCGCGTCGAGTCGAACCTGGACCCGCGCGCGGTCAACCGGTCGCACGTGGCGCGCACGGGCTCCTACGACATCGGTCTCATGCAGATCAACAGCTCGCACCTGCCGCGGCTGGCTCGCCACGGCATCGCCGAAGCGCACTTGTTCGACCCCTGCACCAACATCCAGGTTGGCGCCTGGCTGCTCGCGGACACCTTCTCGCGCCATGGCGCCACCTGGAACGGGGTCGGGGCCTACAACGCCGCCTGCTCGCAGCTCAAGGGCGCGCAGTGCACCGAAGCCCGGTCGCGCTACGCCTGGCAGGTCTTTCGCAAGCTGCCGGTGGCGGTGGGGACCAAGCCGTGAAGCGACCCACCGCTCGTTCGCTGCTGGCGTGGATTGCGCTCGGCGTGGCCGCCTGCGGTTCGATCGAACTGGTCGAGCCCTCGCCTTCAGTGCCGTCGGCGCCCGCCCAGGCCGGCATCGGTGCGGCGCGCATCGCTCAGTCCGGCTTCGGCCGTGAAGCCCGCTTCGCGCTGTGCCAGCCGCCTGCCTGTCCCCGACCCAGCGCCAAGACGCTGCCGATGCCTGCTTCAGCGCCCGCCGCCATGGCGCCGTCGCCTTCGGGCACGCCACCCGCACAGGACACGCTGGCGCTGACACCGACGACTGTGCATTCGTCGCCGCCAGCTGCGCCAGCCGGTTCGATCGACGACGCGCCACCGCCCCTGCAGATGGCGGTGCGCTTCGGATTCGGTCGCTCGGACCTCAATGCCGCTGGTCGCGAAGCTCTCGACCAGGCCGCCTCGCAACCGCTGCCGGTCCGCCGCGTGCTCATTGCCGGCCGCACCGACAGCATCGGCCCCGCGCCAGCGAACCAGATCCTCGCACAAGCCCGCGCCGAGGCGGTACAGCGCTACCTGGCGACGCGGCACCCGCGCGTGCTGGTTGCCGCCGACGTCCACGTGCAGTCGCAAGGCGCGTGCTGCTACGCCGCGCCCAACGACAGCGCCTCAGGTCGAGCTGCCAACCGGCGCGTCGAGGTCACGTTCGTGCGCGACGGAGGCGAGCTGTGAGCCGGGCGACTCGTTCTCGCGGCGCGATCAGGACGACGTTGCGCTGGTCGCGTTGCCGGGCACCGCCGGTCGGCTGACAACGCCCACGTTCGACACGCCGCCCCAGACCAAGTTCGTCTCTTCACGCTCAACCAATGAGGTTTCCATGACCACCACCACCCTTGCCGCCCCCACTCTGACCCGCCGCGCAGCACGCCGGCCGTGGACCATCGCTGCCCTGTTCTGCCTGATCGCGCTGGGCCTGGGCATCGCGTTTCCCGGCCATGCGCTCGACCTGGTGGCCTTCACCGGCATCACCGGCCCGCTGACCTCCGCGCTCACCGCCATCGCGAGCCTCGGCCCCGGCATCAAGGCCCTGGTCGGCTTCGTGGGCTTCGTCGTCGCGCTGATCTCGCTGGCGGCGCTGCGCAACTTCGGGCCCGTGCTCTTCTACGTCGGCCTGGCGATCTTCGCCGCCGTCGGCTTGGTGATCGCCGGCGCCATCATGGGCGCGGTTGTCTGAGCCCTGCGGCCCGCTGCACGCACCGCCCGGAGGCTCCATGCACGCCGACACCTACATCCCGCGGCGCCTCGACGACCAGTGGAAGATCGGCTTCTGGGACGTCGACGTCGCCGCGCCTGCCCTGCTGGGCCTGTTCATGGGCTACATGTCGGGCTCGAAGCTCTCCTTCGCGCTGTGCTTCGCGGCCGGACTGTTCACCTCGCGCTGGATCGCCCGCATCAAGGCCGACAAGCACCCGGCCTTCGCGATCCACTGGCTGTACTGGCACCTGCCCACGAGCCCGCTGACGGCGATGCGTGCCACGCCGCCCTCACACATCCGCCGCATGGTCGGCTGAGATCCGGAGCGCACCCGCTATGGACTTCGACCGACTCAGCGGCGACCTCAAGGAGCTGCGGCGGCGCAACCGCACGCTCGGCGCGGCCGTCGGCCTGCTGGCGGCCGGCCATGTGCTGGCCCTGGCCGTGGTGCTGAACCTGTTGGGTGCCGTGCGCACGGTGGTCGTGCCGCCGTCGATCAACAAGTCCTTCTGGGTCACGCGCGACAAGGCCAGCGGCGAGTACCTGGAACAGATGGGCAGCTTCGTCGCCTGGCTGGTGCTCGACGTGACACCCGCCTCCATCGACTGGAAGAAGGACATCCTGCTGGGCTACGTCGAGCCCGAGCAGCACGGCGCCCTGAAGACGCGGCAGGAACTCGAGGCTGGGCGACTCAAGCGCATCAACGCCAGCACCTCCTTCGCCCCCCAGCAGCTGGTGCCCAACGAGGAAGGTCAGTCGGTGGTGGTGCGTGGCCGCTTGCGCACGCTGGTCAACGGCGTCGAGACCGCGAACGACCTGAAGGCCTACCTCGTGGAGTTCAGCTACGCCGGCGGCCGCGTGCATCTCAAGACATTCAAGGAGCTTCCCCATGCGGCCTCGTAGCCTCGAGCGCGTGCCCGGCCCGGTCGCTGCTGCGCTGATGGCGCTGGCCTGGACTCAGGCAAGCCATGCACTGCAGATCGTCGACGCGCGTGACGGCGTGGCCGTGGAGGCCATTCTCTCGATGAAGGAGCCGACGCGCATCCGCATCGAGGGTGCGCCGATCACTGACGTCTTCGGCAACATCCACTCCAGTTCCTGCGGCGCCATGCCGACGCCGGCATCCGGCTCGGCCGGCATGCCGGGGACGCCCCTCTCGCCAGTGGCCAACCCCGCCGGCGAGATCGTCGTCGAGTGCGACCGCGACAAGGGCGAGATCTACGTCCGGCCGGTCGCGGCCGTCGGTGACGGCGGCACCGCGGGCAAGCCGGTCAACCTGTTCATCTCGTCGGCGCACGCGACCTACACGCTCATCCTGCGCCGGGCCGACACGCCCGCCGACACCATCCTCATTCGCGACCGCAGCGTCCCGCCCGCGCCGGTCGACGGCCGCGCCTCGTCCGGCCCGTCGAGCACCTCGGCCCACCACGTGCGCGCCATGAAGGCGCTGCTGGTGGCGATGGCCTCGGACCGCGTACCGCCGGACGTGCGCGTCGATGAACTCAACCAGTCGGTTCAACTGTGGGCCGAGGCGCGCTTCGCGCTGATGCGCCGCTACGAGGGCCGCGGCCTCACCGGCGAGAAGTACCTGCTGCAGAACATCAGCGCGGCCGTGATGGTGCTCGCCGAGCAGGAGTTCGACCGCCCCGACAGCAAGGCCGGCGGCCAGGTGCTGGGCGTCGCGGTCGAGCACCACCAGCTGCGGCCCGGCGAGAGCACCAGCGTCTACGTGATCCGGCGCGGAGGCGAACGATGAACCTGCCCGCTCCAATGCGCTCGCTCGTCGAGCAGCTCACGCCGCGGCAGCGCCAGTACGCCATGCTCGGCGCCATCCTGCTGGGTGGCGTGGGCCTGCTGTGGCTCGTCTTCGCCTTCGCGGAGAGCGCGCCCTCGGGGCATGCGGAGAAGGCCCGCGGCGCCGCGCCCGGCCCGGTCACCAACATCGGCGTCATGCCGCCCGGCCAACAGGTGAACCCGGTGGACCAATGGGTCGGCACGGCCGGCAGCAAGCTCGCGCAGTACGAGAGCGAGCGCGAGGAGCAGGGCCGGCTCAACAAGGACCGCCAGGCCTTCGAGGCACGCACGATGCAGCGCTTCGCGGAGCTCGAGCAGCGACTGACCGCGACCACGCAGGCGGTGCAGACGCCCGTGCAGGCACCCGCTCCAAGCCCGGCCGTGGCCGCGCCGTTGCTGCCACCGCCGTCAGCCCTCCCACCACCGCCACCCGCGCCGCGCGGGCCGGCGACGATACCGGCGATGCCGCCCGGCGTGCCGCCGGCGCCGCTTTCGTCGGCGCTGCCGCCTGCAGCACCTGCCGCACCGGCTCTGATGCGCATCGCGGTGGCAGACCGCGCCGCGAACAGCGCGCCGACGCAGCCCGCTACGGACGCCCGCACGCTGTCGACCTTCCTGCCGGTCAGCTTCACGCGCGGCACGCTGCTCGGCGGCCTGGACGCGCCCACCGGGGGCCAGTCGCAATCCAATCCGCACCCGGTACTGATCCGCCTGTCGGACAACTCGGTGCTGCCGAACCGCTTCCGCGGCGAGTACCGCGACTGCTTCGTGATCGCGGCGGGCTACGGCGACATCAGCTCCGAACGCGCCTACCTGCGCACCGAGAGCCTCTCCTGCGTGCGCGCCGACGGCGCCGCGTTGGAGGTTCGCATCCAGGGCAGTGTGTACGGCGAGGACGGCAAGGTCGGCATGCGCGGCCGGCTGGTCACCAAGCAAGGGCAGATGCTGGCCAACGCGCTGCTGGCCGGCGTGGTCAGCGGCATCGGCCAGGGCCTGGCCACCTCGTCGACCAACTACAGCACATCAGCGCTGGGCACGATCGCCACCGCCTCGGGCGCGGACGCCTACCGCGCCGGCCTCGGCACCGGCGTCGGACGCGCCCTCGACCGGCTGGCGCAGTACTACATCAAGCTCGCCGAGAACACCTTTCCGGTGATCGAGGTCGATGCCGGCCGCGAGATCGATGTCGTGATCACCAAGGGCGTGCGCATCGACCTGCCGCCGCCCGGCGCCGAGCGCCGCGCCGGCGGTGACCCGACTTCTCCCACCCGCAACCCGGAGGCCGACGACGATGGCTCCTACTGACCTGCTCGCCTGCAGGCCGACGACCCGGCCCGCAGCGCTCGCAACGCTGTGCATCGCGCTGCTGACGCCGCTGGGCGCTGCGATGGCCGCTGGCCCGAGCGCCGATGAGGCCCGGCTCCTCGCCGCACTGCGCAAGGCCCATCCCGGCACGCGCTTCACCGAGGTCGCGCGTTCACCGGTGCCCGGTGTCTACGAGGTCTGGATGAACGGCAACGTCGCCTTCGTCGCCGCGCGCGACCCGCGCTACTTCATCTTCGGCCGGCTCTTCGACACGCGCACGATGACCGACTTGACCGGGCCACGCCTGCTCGCCGCCGCACGCGCCGAGCCGGCCGCAGCCGAGAGCTCGTCCGCGGCGACCATCGCATTCGGTTCGCTGCCGGTCGCCGATGCGATCACGACGGTGCGCGGCACCGGCCGCCGCCAGCTTGCGGTCTTCAGCGACCCCGGCTGCGGCTTCTGCCGCCGGCTCGAGCCCGAACTCGACGGTCTCGACGACGTCACGATCCACACCTTCCTGCTGCCCTTCCAAGGCATGGCGCGCCCAGTAGCGATATGGTGCGCGCCGGACCGCGCGCAAGCGTGGCGGCAGGCGATGCGCGACGGCGCCGCGCCGCCCACAGCCGCGGCGACAGCCTGCGCACACCCGATCGAGCGCAACCTGGCACTTGCTCGCCAGTTGGGCGTCAACGGCACGCCGACCCTGCTCTGGGCCGACGGAACACGCACTGAAGGCTACGTCACCCGACCGGTGATCGAGGACCGGCTGGCGCGTACTTCGACGGAGGCCAGGCCATGAACGCCCAGTGCGCTGGTCGGCTCGTGGCCGTGCTCGGCGGCGTGGTGTCGCTCGCGGGCTGCATGAGCCTGTCCGGCCTCGGCGGCAGTTCCAGCTACGCCTGCAAGGCGCCGGATGGTGTCACCTGCCAGTCCGTGTCCGGAACCTATGCCAACGCGATGGCGAACAACCTGCCGGCACAGCGGGCGCGCGCGACGCCGGCCGCTGCACGGGAACCGGCATCGCCAGCGCAAGCGGCCAGCACACCCGGCGCGCGCAACGCATCGGCAGACGCCGCGCCGACACTCCCGCTGCGCTCTGCACCGCGCATCCTGCGCCTGTGGTTCAAGCCCTGGGAGGATGCCGATCGCGACCTCTACGACCAGGGCTACGTGTACGTGCAGGTCGATGGCGGCCGTTGGCTCGTCGACCATGCGCAGCGCGCGATCCGCGAAGCCTACGCGCCCGTGCGCGCGCCCGCAGGACGCGCAACCTCGGACGCCGCGCCGCGTGCCCCCGCCGCAGGTGTGCAGCGTCCAGCCGGTCTCGAGCAGCTGGCCCCTGGCCTGCCCGCGCGGCCCGCCACGCCCGCCAATGGCGACGGCTCCGACTGAGGTTGCGATGAACGCCCGCATCCCCCACCTCGACCGCGCCGGTCTCGCGAACTGGCTGCCGTTCGGTGCCGAATCCGACTCACCCGCTGAACAGTTCGCCGCCTGGCTGCCCTACTCGGCCTACTTGGCCGACGAGAAGCTGTTTGTCAATCGAGACGGCCTCGGCTTCCTGCTGGAACTGATGCCGCAGTCCGGTGCCGACGAACGCATGGCCGAGGTGCTGGTGTCGCTCTACGCGACCTGCCCGCCGGGCACCGGGGTCCAGTTTCATCTGTTCGCCTCGCCGCACATCCGCGAGCAGCTGTGCCGCTACGCCAACCTCCGCGTCGAGGACACGGACCAGGCCGAGAAGGCCAAGCACTGGGGCCGGCCCGCGCGCAACGACAACCTCTTCCACCGCCTTGCGCGCCAGCGTGTCGGTCATCTGCTGGGCGGTGCCCAGCGGTCGCTGACGGCCGGCTTCCACTACACGATCCGTGACTTCCGTCTGATGATGAGCGTTGCGCTGCCCGGTGACGCCAGCGAGCTCAACCGCCGTGACGAACTGGTGGCGCTGCGCGAGTCGATGGCCTCGACACTGCGCTCGGCCTCGCTGCCGAACCGCGTGTGCGACGCCGCCGACCTGATCAACTGGTGCGCGCTGTTCACGAACCCGGACCGCATCTCGCAGTCCGACGCACCGAACCTGCACTACGACGACGGCCGCGAGATCCGCGACCAGATCGTCGACTTCGACACCATCCAGGATCCGCAGCCCGGTGGCCTGACCTTGTGGAAGGAAGGCAGCGAGCACCGGCTCGATGCGCGCTTCTACTCGATCAAGTCCTTCCCCGAGCGCTTCGCGCTCTGGCAGATGGGCTCGCTGATCGGTGACCTGATGCAGCCGGCACTGCAGTACAGCGCGCCCTTTCTCCTGACCATGGGCGTGCACGTGCTCGACCCCAACGTCACGAAGTCGGTGGTGACGGCCAACCACGTGCGCGCGACACAGAACGCGCGCAGCAAGATGGCCGACGTGATGCCCGACGTGGGCAAGAAGCTGCAAGACTGGACCGCCGCCGCCAACGCGATCGACGTCGGCAGCAACCTGGTCAGCCTGTACCACCAGTTGGCGATCTTCTCGCCGCCCGGCAAGGCGGTGGCCGCGCAGGAAACCGCGAACGCGATCTGGCGCGGGCGCGGCTTCCAGCTCAACGCCGATGTCTACATGCACCGGCAGGCGCTGTTGGCCAGCCTGCCGATGACGCTGTCGGAGCGCTTCCACCGCGACCTGGCCAAGATGCGCCGCGTCTCGCGCAAGACGATGGCCAATGCGATCCACCTGGCACCCCTGATCGCCGAATGGCGCGGCACGCGCACGCCGGCGCTGGTCTTCGGCGGCCGGCGCGGCCAGCTGATGACGCTGGACATCTTCGACAACGACCTCGGCAACTACAACTTCGCGATCATCGGCGCGCCGGGTTCGGGCAAGTCGGTGCTGATGAACGAGATGGCTTGGTCCTACCGCGCCATCGACGCCAAGGTCTGGATGCTGGATCTCGGCCGCTCCTTCGAGAAGCTGTGCCGCAAGGCCAAGGGCACCTACATCGAGTTCAAGCCCGATGTCGCCATCTGCCTGAACCCCTTCACGCACATCCTCGACATCAACGAAGACATCGACATGCTGGTGCCGGCCATCTCGAAGATGGCTTCCATGTCACGGCCGCTGGACGAGGTTCAGTACAAGGCCATCTCGGCGATGGTGCTCAAGCTGTTCCGTGCGCACGGCAATGAGCTGACCGTCACCGCGCTGCGTGATGCCTTCAAGGCCGGCACGATCGAGGAACTGGGCGTGCGCGAGGACGCGCGCATCAAGGACCTGGCCATCATGCTGAACCCCTATGCGCGAGGCGGCCAGTACGAACGCTTCTTCGAGGGGCCCAACAGCATCGACTTCGAGAACGACTTCGTCGTCATCGAAAACGAGGAGCTGAAGCGCCGGCCTGATCTGCACGCGGTGGTCAACATCCTGCTGCTGCACCAGATCACCGGTGAGATGTACCTGACGCGCAACCGGCGCAAGGTGCTCTTCATCGACGAGCTGAAGC